>VFQO010000151.1_pt1 | contig 87768 bp, 90 predicted proteins | sample 3512331 | NCBI WGS metagenome assembly VFQO01 (sample SAMN10412371, study PRJNA504923) | tailings metagenome | isolation source: Replicate 3 from Balatoc abandoned mine | place: Philippines: Itogon, Benguet | collected 2017-08-28 | reverse complement strand
TCATGGGCGAGCCATGACCGAGAAACAGGACGGGAAAACGCATGAGCCTCACCAGAGCAGTATGATGAGCCTACCTTAGTGGATCGTGCGCAACCCATACAGCCACCGCGCGGCGACAGACTGTTGCCCTGCGGGCATCAGTCTGTCGCGGACGGTCAGCCCGCCAGCAGCTTCTTCAGCAGCTCGTTGACCACGGCCGGATTGGCCTTGCCGCGCGACGCCTTCATGGCCTGGCCGACGAAGAAGCCGAACAGCTTGGCCTGCTTGGCTTCATCGGAGGCACGGTACTGCTCGACCTGGGCGGCATTGGCGGCGATCACATCCTGCAGCACGGCTTCGATGGCGCCGGTGTCGGTCTCCTGCTTCAGACCCTGCTTCTCGATGATTTCGTCAGCGCTGGCGCCTTCACCGGCCATCAGCGCGGCGAACACCTGCTTGGCGATCTTGCCGGAGATGGTGTTGTCGCCGATGCGCAGGATCAGGCCGCCGAGCTGGGCCGGCGACACCGGCGACGCGCTGATGTCCTGCTCGCTGCGATTGAGCGCGGCCAGAAGCTCACCGGTGACCCAGTTCGCGGCCGGCTTGGCGGCAGCAACGCCGCCGGCTGCGGCGACCGTGGCCTCGAAGAACTCGGCGAGGTCGCGGCTGGCGACCAGCACGCCGGCATCGTAGGCGGACAGGCCGAGCTCGTTCTCGAAGCGCTGACGCTTGGCGGCCGGCAGCTCGGGCAGGCTGGCGCGGATCTCGTCCAGCGTGGCGTCATCGACCACCACCGGCAGCAGGTCGGGGTCCGGGAAGTAGCGGTAGTCGTTGGCTTCTTCCTTGCTGCGCATGGCGCGCGTCTCGTTCTTCGCGACGTCGTAGAGCACGGTCGACTGCACGATGGCGCGGCCGGACTCCAGCTCGTCGATCTGCCAGAGCGCTTCCGCCTGGATGGCCTTCTCGATGAACTTGAACGAGTTCACGTTCTTGATCTCGCGACGGGTGCCGAAGGGTTGGCCCGGCTGGCGCACCGACACGTTGCAGTCGCAGCGCATCGAGCCTTCGGCCATGTTGCCATCTGAAATGTCGAGGTAGCGGATCAGTGCATGGATGGCCTTGGCGTAGGCCACGGCCTCCTTGGCCGAGCGCATGTCGGGCTCGGACACGATCTCGAGCAGCGGCGTGCCGGCGCGGTTGAGGTCGATGCCGGTCATGCCCGCAAAGTCCTCATGCAGCGACTTGCCGGCATCTTCCTCGAGATGCGCACGGGTGATGCCGATGCGCTTCACCGTGCCGTCATCGAGCGTGATGTCGATATGCCCCTTGCCTACGATGGGATGATCCATCTGCGAGATCTGATAGCCCTTGGGCAGGTCGGGATAGAAGTAGTTCTTGCGCGCGAACACCGAGTGACGGCCGATCTCGGCCTCGATGCCGAGGCCGAAGCGGATGGCATGGCGCACGGCTTCGGCATTGAGCACCGGCAGCACGCCCGGCATGCCGAGATCGATCAGGCTGGCCTGCGTGTTGGGCTCGGCGCCGAAGGTGGTCGCGCTGCCGGAAAAGATCTTCGAACGGGTGTTGAGCTGGACATGCACTTCCAGCCCGATGACAACTTCCCAGGTCATTTCTCGGTCTTCCTCAGGCGAATGCGGCGGGCAGCTGGCGATGCCAGTCGGTGACTTGCTGGTAGCGGTGGGCGACATTGAGCAGACGCGCCTCGCTCCAGTACGGGCCGATCAGCTGCAGACCGACCGGCAGGCCGGCGCTGAAGCCGGCAGGAATGCTCATGCCCGGCAGGCCGGCGAGGTTGGTGGCGATGGTGTAGATGTCCTGCAGGTACATCGCGATCGGGTCTTCCTGCTTGGCACCCAGCGCGAACGCGGTGTCCGGCGCGGTCGGGCCGAGAATCACGTCGCAGTGCGCGAAGGCGGCGTCGAAGTCCTGCTTGATCAGGCGGCGCACGCGCTGTGCCTGCAGGTAGTAGGCATCGTAGTAGCCGGCCGAGAGGGCGTAGGTGCCGATCATGATGCGGCGACGCACTTCCTCGCCGAAGCCTTCGGCGCGCGAGCGCTTGTACAGGTCTTCCAGGTCCTTCGGGTTGTCGCAGCGGTGGCCGAAGCGCACGCCGTCGAAACGCGACAGGTTGGATGAGCATTCGGCCGGCGCGATCACGTAGTAGGCAGGCACCGACAGGCCGCTGTTGGGCAGGTCGACCTCGACGCAGGTGGCGCCCAGTTTCTCCAGCTCCTTGATCGCGGCTTCGATGAGGGCGGCGGTGGCGGCATTCAGGCCTTCGCCGAAGAACTGCCTGGGCAGGCCGATGCGCAGCCCCTGCAGGCTGTCGTTGAGCGTGGCGCGGTAGTCCGGCACCGGATGGTCGATGCTGGTCGAGTCCTTGGCGTCATGCCCGGCCATGACCTGCAGCAGCAGCGCGGCATCCTCGGCGGTCTGCGTCATCGGGCCGGCCTGGTCCAGGCTGGAGGCGAAGGCGATCATGCCCCAGCGCGAGATGCGTCCGTAGCTGGGCTTGAGGCCGGTCAGGTTGCACAGCGAAGCCGGCTGGCGGATGGAGCCGCCGGTGTCGGTACCAGTGGCGGCCGGTGCGAGGCGGGCGGCGACGGCCGCGGCCGAGCCGCCGGAAGAGCCGCCGGGCACGCGGGTGACATCCCAGGGGTTCTTCACGGCGCCGTAGAAGGAGGTCTCGTTCGACGAGCCCATGGCGAACTCGTCCATGTTGGTCTTGCCCAGCATGACCAGACCGGCGGCGTCGCAGCGGCTGACGACCTCGGCGTTGTAGGGCGAGATGAAGCTGTCGAGCATCTTCGAGCCGCAGGTGGTCTTCACGCCTTCGGTGCAGAAGATGTCCTTCTGTGCCAGCGGGATGCCGGTCAGCTGGCCGGCGCTCCCTGTTCCGGAGCGGGCGGCGGCGCGGGCGGCATCGGCGGCGGCGGCCTGGGCCAGCGCGCGCTCCGGTGTCACCGTGATGTAGCTGTTGAGGCCGCCGGTCGCGGCGGTGTCGAAGCGGGCGATGCGATCCAGGAAGTGACGGGTCAGCTCGACGCTGGAGTAGTCCCGGCGATCCAGGCCGGCGGCCAGCTCGGCCAGGGTCAGGGTATGCAGGCTCATGATGGCTTCCTGTTATTCGACGACGCGTGGCACGAGGTAGCAGCCGTCCTGCACGGCCGGAGCGATGCGCTGGTAGGCGTCACGGTGATCGGTTTCGCTGACCTCGTCGGCGCGCAGGGGCTGCACGGCGTCCACCGGATGCGCCATGGGCGCGATGCCGGTGGTGTCCGCGGCCTGCAGCTGATCGATGAGGCCGAGAATGTTGTTGAGGCTGTCGGTGACGCGGGCCTGCTCCCCGGCGGGAAGCTGCAGGCGTGCGAGATGCGCGATGCGTCCGACCTGATCGGCGGTCAATGCCATGAAAAGTGCTCCGAAGCAGACGGCGTGGGCGGCCAGCGCCCGGGTGTGACAGGGGGAAACCAAGCAACTTATCACAGAACTTAACTTGTCCGAAATGGACCTTTTGATTAACCTAGCGCCCACAAAAGCGGGGTCTCATGTCAACTCCGCGGGCTCTGTCTGCGTCATGCCCGACGCGTTCCACCATTCGGATGTCTCCCATGCTGTTCAAACGTATTCTCGGCCTGTTCTCGACCGACCTTGCCATCGACCTTGGCACGGCCAACACCCTCGTCTACGTGCCGGAACGCGGCATCGTCCTCGACGAGCCATCCGTGGTCGCCATCCGCACCACCGGTGCCACCAAGACCGTTGCTGCCGTCGGCACCGATGCCAAGCGCATGCTGGGTCGCACGCCTGGCAACATCTCGGCCATCCGTCCGCTCAAGGACGGCGTCATCGCCGACTTCGAAGTCACCGAGAAGATGCTGCAGTACTTCATCAAGAAGGTGCACGAGTCGGGCATGCTGCCCCCGCGTCCGCGCGTCCTGGTCTGCGTGCCCTGCAAGTCGACCCTGGTCGAGCGCCGCGCCATCCGCGAGTCCGTGCTCGGTGCCGGTGCCCGCGAAGTGCGCCTGATCGAGGAGCCGATGGCCGCTGCCATCGGTGCCGGCCTGCCCATCGAGCAGGCCTGCGGCTCCATGGTCGTCGACATCGGTGGCGGCACCACCGAGATCGCCGTCATCTCGCTGTCCGGTTCGGTCTACTCCGACTCCGTGCGCATCGGTGGCGACCTGCTCGACGACTGCATCGTGTCCTATGTGCGTCGCCAGCATGGCTGCCTGATCGGTGAAGCCACCGCCGAGCGCATCAAGCAGGAAATTGGTACCGCCTACCCGGGTGGCGAACTGCGTGAAATCGAAGTCCGCGGCCGCAATCTGGCCGAGGGCGTGCCGCGCACCTTCACCCTGAACTCGGACGAGATCCTCGGTGCCATCCAGGATCCGCTGACCGGCATCGTCACCGCCATCAAGAGCGCCCTCGAGCAGACCCCGGCCGAGCTCTCCGCCGACATCGCCGAGCGTGGCATGGTGCTGACCGGTGGCGGCGCGCTGCTGCGCGACCTCGACAAGCTGCTGGCCAAGGAAACCGGCCTGCCGGTGATCGTCGCCGAAGATCCGCTGACCTGCGTTGCCCGTGGCGGCGGCCGTGCTCTCGAGTTCATCGACAACATCGCCTACGACATGCTGTTCCAAGACTGATCCTGGCGGTGTGGAAAAAGCCGGCAATCGCCGGCTTTTTTTCGTGTGCACAGCTGGCTGGCCGTCGTTACGGCAGCCGCCCCGGTGTATAAACACAGGGCGACTTTTGCGGGGGTGTCACCATTAACGAATCGCTTTTCTTGCGTGGCCGGGGCGAGGCCCTGCACCTGTTTGCCGCGCTGGCCCTGATGCTGGTCCTGCTGGTCGCCGACGCCCAGCGCATGGCGCCGGCCGCGGCCATGCGCACCGCCGTCTACAGCCTGTTCGAGCCGGTCTTCATGGTCATTGCCTGGCCCGGCAAGCTCTGGGACGAACTCAGTGACAGCCTGCGCTTCGGCTCCCAGCTGCGCGCCGACAACGAGCGCCTGCGTCAGCAGAACCTGATGCTGTCGGCGAACGTGCAGAAGCTGTCCTATCTGGCCAGCGACAATGCGCGTCTGCGCGGTCTCATGCAGGCTGCCCAGCGTCTGGAGAGCAAGGTGCTGGTCGCCGAAGTCATCGGCATCGATCCCGATCCCAGCCGCCATGTCCTGCTCATCAACCAGGGCGCGCGTGACGGGCTCTACCTCGGGCAGCCGGTACTGGATGCGCGTGGCGTGCTCGGCCGCGTGGTTCAGCTCGGCCAGCACACGGCCCGTCTGATGCTGGTCAGTGATCGCCAGCATTCGGTGCCGGTGCGCATCAACCGCAACGGCATGCGGGCCATCCTCAGCGGTACCGGCGATGCCGCCGATCTGCGCCTGCAGTATGTGCCAGTCAAGTCCGACATCAAGCGCGGCGATCTTCTGGTGACCTCCGGTCTCGGCCAGGACTTCCCGGCCGGGTACCCGGTCGGGCGCGTCACCGAGATCCGCCATCGCGGCGGGGAACAATTCCTCGAAATCAGTGCCAGTCCGATTGCCGCGCTGGATCGCAGTCGCTACGTGCTGGCCCTGTTCGAGCGCCCGCAGGCATTTGCGCCAGCCACGGTGGATCAGCCGCTGCGCATGGGGCCGGGTGACGAAGCCGCCCCGGCGGACGCGCTGCCGGCGACAGGCGCAGCGCCTGCCGCGCAGACATCCGCTGGCGTGATGCCCGCTCAAGCCGCCACGGCAACGCCAGCCACCACGCCTGCTGCGGCCAGCGCCGCGGCAACGCCAGCCACGGTTGCAGCCCCGGCCCATGCCGTCCCGACACCTGCCGGCACGGCCACGGCCTCGACCGCTGTCCGGCCTGCTTCCGCCCCGGCGCCGGCCGTGCGGGCTGTCCCGTCTGCTCAGCCCGCTGCGCGTGCGCCGAACCTGCCGGCTGCCAAGCCACCTGTCGCCCCTGCTGTTCCAGAGACACGTCATGTCCCGTCGCCGTAGTCCGTTCCTGCCGCTGGTACTCAGCTTTATCGCGGCCTTCCTGCTGGCCATCGTGCCGCTGCCGCCCGAGCTTGCGCCGTGGCGGCCGGACTGGGTCACGCTGGTGCTGGTGTTCTGGGTCATGCATGCGCCGATGTGGGTCGGCGTATGGACGGCCGTGGTGCTGGGCGTGCTGCTCGACATCCTGCTCGCCACGCCGCTGGGCATTCACGGCATGGCGCTGATCGCGGTGGTGGCACTGGCGCGCATGACGCAGCGCTGGGCAGGCATCTTCTCCGTGCGCCAGACCACGGCGCTGATCCTGTTCCTGGTGCTGGTCAGCCGGCTGATCACGCTGACCTTGCTGGGTCTGGTCGACACCTCGCCGCCGGCGTCTCTGCACCTGCTTCCGGTGCTGGCCAGCGCCCTGGTCTGGCCGACCGTCCTCTTGTCCTTGCGTCGCTGGACCCAGCGCTGAATCATGGCCTCACTGTTCCTGGCCTCGAGCTCGCCGCGCCGGCTTGCGCTGCTGCAGCAGATCGGCATCCATCCGGTGGTGCATGCGGTCAGCATCGACGAGTCGGTGCAGGCGGGCGAGTCGCCCGAGGCCTATGTCGAGCGTCTGGCGCGTAGCAAGGCACTGGCCGGTGCCGCCGGGATAGGCCGGCCATCGGCCTACGTGCTGGCGGCGGACACCACGGTGTCGGCAGGCGGCGAGATTCTCGGCAAGCCGGCGGACTTCGCCGATGCCTGCCGCATCTGGTCGCTGCTGCCGTCGCCGGACCACTGCGTGCTGACCGGTGTCGCGCTCTGGCATGACGGTCGCATCGAGACCCGGGTGGTGAGGACGCAGGTGACCTTTCTGCCGATTCCGGAGGCGGACAGGCTGGCCTACTGGCAGACCGGAGAGCCCGCCGACAAGGCCGGCGGTTATGCCATCCAGGGACGGGCGGCGTTGTACGTGAAGGCGATCCATGGCTGTTACAGCAATGTGGTCGGCCTGCCGCTGAGCGAGACCGCGGATCTGCTCGCGCAGCACCAATTTCCGTTCCGGGAGTGACCCATGCAAGTCCGTTCACCGAACACGGATGAAGTGCTGATCAATGTCACGCCCATGGAGTCCCGCGTCGCCCTGGTCGAGAACGGGGTGGTGCAGGAGCTTTACATCGAACGCACGGCCCGTCGCGGACTGGTCGGCAACATCTATCGCGGCCGCATCGTGCGCGTGCTGCCGGGCATGCAGGCGGCCTTTGTCGACATCGGCCTGAGCCGCACCGCCTTCATCCACCTCAACGAGGTCCGTCTCGGTCCGACAGGGCGGCGTCCGGTCGCGATTCACGAGCTGCACGAGGGAAACTCCATCACCGTGCAGGTGATGAAGGACATGATGGGCAGCAAGGGCGCACGCCTGACCATGGAGCTGTCCATCCCGTCGCGCTATCTGGTCTACATGCCGTTTGGCGAGCAGATCGGGGTGTCGCAGAAGATCGAGGAGGAGGGTGAGCGCGAACGACTGCGCCAGCTGGTGTTTGCACTGCGTGGCGACATGGCGGCCGATCTGGGTGGCGGCTTCATCGTGCGTACCGTGGCCGAGGCGGTCGACGAGGCGGCGCTGCGTCACGACATGGACTTTCTCCTCAAGCTCTGGCTGCATGTCCGTGACACCGCGCGCGTCACCGAGGGACCGGCACTGATTGCCGAGGAGCTGCCGCTGTCGCTGCGCACCTTGCGTGATCTGGTCGGCTCGCATGTCGCCAAGGTGCTGATCGATTCGCGCGAAACCATGGCGCGTGCCGGCGAGTTCGCCCAGGCCTTCGTGCCCGGCGTGGCGGCGCGCCTCGAGCACTATCCGGGCGAGCGCCCGCTGTTCGATCTCTACAATGTCGAGGATGACCTGCAGAAGGCCCTGCAGCGCAAGGTGCTGCTCAAGTCCGGCGGCTACCTGATCATTGACCAGACCGAGGCGATGACCACGGTCGACGTCAACACCGGGTCGTTCGTGGGATCCCGCTCCCTTGAAGACACCGTGTTCAAGACCAACCTCGAGGCCACGCACGCGATCGCGCGCCAGCTGCGTCTGCGCAATCTCGGCGGCATCATCATCATCGACTTCATTGACATGGAGGAGGCCGAGCATCGCAACCAGGTGCTGCGCTCGCTGGAGAAGATGCTGGCGCGGGATCATGCCCGCACCAAGATCACCCAGGTCTCCGAGCTCGGTCTGGTCGAGATGACCCGCAAGCGCACCCGCGAGTCGCTGGAGCAGCTGCTCTGCGAGCCCTGTCCGGTGTGCGAGGGCCGTGGCACGGTGAAGACTGCCGAGACCGTGTGCTTCGAGATCTTCCGCGAGATCCTGCGCGAGGCGCGCGCCTATGACGCCGCCAACGGCTACGCGGTGATCGCCAACCAGCGCGTGGTGGATCGCCTGCTGGGCGAGGAGTCGGCGGCAGTGGCGGATCTGGAGCACTTCGTCGGTCATCCGATCCGCTTCCAGGTCGAGGCCATGTACAGCCAGGAGCAGTACGATGTCGTTCTGCTCTAGTCAGCAGCGGACGGGATGAGCGATGTCACATCCTGTCTCCCGGCTTGATCGCCTGATTCACGGCCTGCTCTGGTGCATGGCGGCGGTGCTGATTCCGCTGGCCGTGCTGGTGGGCATCGGCCGTGAACTGATGCCGCTGGTGGCGGAGCGCAAGCCCTACATCGAGGAAGTTCTGTCCGCGCGCACCGGATTTGCCGTCCGCATACAGGATCTGCAGGGCGACTGGCATCGTCTCAACCCGGTGTTGCGTGTCAGCGGGCTGAGCCTGGCCGATGCCAGGGCGCCACGGCAGCCCCTGCTGACCGTGCCGGCGCTCACCCTTGAGCCGGACTGGTGGGCCTCGCTGCGCGATCTCAGCCCGCGTCTGCGTACCCGGATCGAAGGACTGGAGCTGACCCTGTCCGTGTCTGCCGAGGGCAAGGTTGAAGTGCGCGAGCTGGCAGGTCTCGGCCGCAGTGATCCGGTGCGGGCGCGCAAGACCCTGGCGTGGGTTCTGGCGCAGCCGGGCCTGACCGTGCTCGACAGCCGCCTGCACTGGCTGTTGCCAGACCAGTCGCAGCAGACCCTGCTGGTGCGCCAGCTCACCCAGTATCGCCGCAGCGATGACTATCGCGTGCAGCTGCTGCTCAAGCCGCGGCAGGAGAAGGACTGGCAGCAGGCCTTGCTGGTGGTTGCCGGCGATCCCATGGCCTGGCGCAGCACGCCCTGGCAGCTTCACCTGGATGCCGCCAGCCTGGCGGCATGGCAGCCCTGGTGGCAGGCCGTGCCGCTGCTGTCCGAGCTGCGCGTGCGTTCCGGGCGTGGCCAGCTCTGGCTCGACAGCGAGGGCGGCTTGCCTGCTCGCAGCACCCTGCAGATCGATGACCTTGCCGCGGATGTGCCGTGGCCGGCAGGGCAGCAGCAACGCATCAAGGCCTTTCGCGGCACGCTGGCATTGACCCGTGATCGCCATGTCTGGCGCCTCGGCGCGGACAACCTGCAGGGCCGCCTCAATGACCTGCCGCTGCCGTTCAAGCGCGCGGCCGCCGATTACGATGGCGAGCGGCTGCTGCTCAATCTGGCCCGCGTCGATCTGCAGGCCGCTCGTGCCCTGGCCTTGCGCTATCCGCAGCTGCCGGCAGCGGTGCGTGAGCTGGTGCTGGCACGCGAGCCAGCCGGGGTGCTGCCGCGTCTGCAGCTGCGACTGGCGCGCACGGAGGAGGCCTGGTCCTTCCGCGAAGCCAGTGCCGAATTCAAGGCTTTGCAGATCAAGCCCACGGCCACCTCGCCAGGCTTTTCCGGACTCGGTGGCTGGCTGCAGGCCGGGCCCGAGGGAGGGCTGCTGTACCTGGATACCCGCACGGCGGTCATCGATCTGCACACCACGTTGCGTGAGCCGCTGCGCATCCAGCGTCTGCAGGGCGGACTGCGCTGGTATCTGCGTGACCGGGTCTGGCATGTCGACAGCGGCCGCCTGGATCTGGCTACCCCGGATGCCCGCGGCCATGTCCAGCTGGCCGTGCAATGGCCGCTGGACCGGCGTCAGGATGCCAGGCTCGACCTGCTGGCCGGCATCGCGGATGCCGATGTTGCCAGCGCCTGGCGTTACGTGCCCTGGCACGCGGCTGGCGACAAGACGCTGGCCTGGCTGCAGAAGGCGCTGGTGGGCGGCAAGGTGCCGCACGGCACCTTCCTGTACAGCGGAACGCTTTTCGGTGAGGGCCACAGCGGGCGCTTCGACATGCGACTGGGCCTGAGTCAGGCCCATCTCGACTATGTTACGGGGTGGCCGGCGGTGACCGGGCTGGATGGCGAGATCAGCATCATCGGGCGGCAGTTGCTGGTGACGGGCCAGCGCGCAACGGTGATGGGCGCCCGTGCCACTCACCTGCGCGCCGAGATTGCCGACCTCAAGAAGCCGCGTCTGAGCGTGAGTGCCGACCTCGACACCGATCTGCAGGTGGTGCAGCGCCTGCTTACCGAGTCGCCCATCCGCACCCGCACGGCAGGCGTGGCCAAGGCGCTGCAGATGAAGGGTCCGAGTCAGGCGCATCTGGCGCTGGAGATACCACTGGGGCGCGAGCAGGGTGAAAGCCGAGTTCGCGTCGAGGCGGTGACCCGGGATGCCGAGCTCACGCTGCCCGGTCCGGGGCTGACGTTCACCGGGGTCAACGGTCCGCTGGTGTTCGATCGCCATGCCGGCCTCAGCGGGACCCTTCGCGGCCAGCTCTGGGATGCGCCGGCGCAGGTCGTGCTGGGTGGTCAGCAACGTGGCGGACGCTGGTGGCGACAGCAGATCCAGGTCAATGCCCCGGTCTCGATGACGGCGCTGGCCGAATGGTCGCGCCTGCCCTTGGCGAGCTTTCTGCGCGGCAGCGCCCCGGCCAGCGTTCAGGTTGACTGGCCGGTGGCGGCGCCAGGCCAGCCGGACCTGCGCATCAGCTCGACCCTGGAGGGCGTCCAGGTGCTGCTGCCGGCACCGCTGGGCAAGCCGGCCGCACGGCGCATGCCGCTGCTTTACCAGGGCAAGCTTGGAGATGGCGAGCACCTGGCCCGCGCCACGCTGACCGGTGCCTTGCAGGCCGGGCTGGCCTGGAAGGACGGGCGTCTGCATCGCGCCTTGCTGCGCAGTGGCTACGCGACACCGGCCTGGCCCGAGCAGCCGGGCATTTTCATCGACGCCAGGTTGGCTGCGCTGGATCTGGCCAGCTGGCAGAAGGCGCTGGCGGGCATGATGCCGGCCTCGGCAGCGGCGTCAACTGCCGCATCCGTCGCGCCGGCACTGGAGCAGGTGCTGATCCAGGCCGAGACGGTGCAGGCCGGTGACGTGACGCTGGGTCCGACACGCTTCCGCGCCACGCGCCAGAACACGGGCTGGATGTTGCGCGCCCAGGGGCTGACCAGTCCGTCGCTGCCAGCCTGGCCGGCGACCGAAGTCAGTGCGCGCCTGCAGACCGAACCCGGGCTCTGGCGCCTGGAGGATCTGCAGCTGCGGCAGCCGCAATTCCAGTTCAACGGCAGCCTGGGCTGGACGCGCACGCAGACCACCCTGCGCGGTGATGTCGCCAGCAATGATCTGCGTCGTCTGCTGTCCCAGCTGGGGCAGGATCCGGCGCTGCACAGCGAGAACGTCAGCGGCAAGCTGGTTCTGCAATGGCCGGGGTCGCCGCAGAATCTGAGTCTGGACACCCTGCAGGGCTCGCTGCAGGCGGCGATGCAGAAGGGACGCCTGGTCGACGTCAAGGGCATCAACGTGGCCACCCGCCTGTTCGGGCTGCTCAACGCCAGCAACATCCTGCGGCGACTGCGCCTAGATTTCAGCGACGTCACCCGCAAGGGCATCAACTTCGACCGGCTGACCCTGCAAGGCCAGCTGCAGCAGGGCGTCATCCGTTCCACCGAAATCGAGCTCGATGGCCCGTCCGTGACCGTGCGCGGCAAGGGGTGGGTGAACCTGAAGACACATGAGATCGACCAGCATCTGCGCATCGGCATCCCGGTCAGCAGTGCGGTGCCGGTGGTGGCCGGGCTGCTTGCCGGTCCCGTGGTCGGGGGCGCGCTGATGGCGGCCGATCTGCTGCTCGACAAGCGGCTTGCCCGTCTGACCTCGGTGCGTTACCACGTGTCCGGACGCTGGGAAGACCCGCGCATCGTCAACGAGACCCTGGAGTCGTTGCCGACGACGGATCTGCTGTCGGGCAAGGACGGCAGGGACACGGAGGCGCTCAGCACGCCGGCCCCGGCAGAGGGCGGCTCCGGCGAGCGTGTGCCAGAGGCGCCGGCCGAGGCGGTCACGCCATGACCGGCATCCGGGTCGCTGCCTGGCAGGCCTGCAGCCAGGATCTCTGGGAACATAACCGACCGGCCCTGGCCGAGGCCATGGCCGACGCCGCCGACAACGGGGTGCAGCTGCTGGTGCTGCCGGAAAACGTCGCCGCCTTCGGTCCGGGTGCCGCCCTGAAGGTGGCTGCGCAGACCCCTGAAATTGTCGACTGGCTGGCCGCGCAGGCGCAGCGGCATGGCCTGGTGCTGGTCGCCGGAACCTTGCCGGCGCCACTGCGGCCGGACGGTTCGCTGGTTCCGAACGGGCGCGTGCGCAGCGCGACCTGGGTCTTCGCCGCTGACGGCAGCGTGCTCGGTCGCTATGACAAGCGTCATCTTTTCGACGTTGACGTGGCGGATTCGCAGGGACGTTACCAGGAGTCGCTGACCTACGAGCCGGGCGACGCGCTCGACGTGATCGCGACGCCGTTCGGTGCCATCGGCGTGCTCACCTGCTACGACCTGCGCTTTCCGCTGCAGGCAGCCAGGCTGCGCGACCTCGGCGCCGATCTGCTGGTGGTCCCGGCCGCCTTCACGGCAGTGACCGGCGAGGCGCACTGGCAGGTGCTGCTGCGTGCCCGCGCCATCGAAAACCAGTGTCTGGTGATAGGCGCGGGGCAGGGCGGCCGGCACTCGCCGACACGTGTCACCTGGGGGCACAGCCAGATCGTGGACGCCTGGGGGCAGGTGCTGGCGGAGCGCAGCGAGAGCGGTCCCGGCCTGGTCACGGCCTGCTGGGATCGCCAGCAGCAGCAGCGCTGGCGCCTGCAGATGCCGGTGCATGCGCACCGGCGTGATCAGCCGGCCTAGCTTGCCAGCGCGGCAAGTTCGCGCAGATACAGCCAGAGCTTGTGGCGGGCGGTGGTTTCCGGATTGGCGGCGGTGACGCCGGTTTCCTGCTCGCGTTCGCGCTCCTTGCGTGCCAGCCGGACATGCTGGCGCAGGGTATGGCGCTCGGCGGCCGGGAAGCGCGTCAGCACCTCTGACAGGGCCTCGTCTCCCTGCTGCATCAGACGCTCCAGGATCAGATCGAGCTGGCGCAGCAGGGCCGGATTGCGCAACGGATTGAGCGCGTTCAGCAAGGCTTCCTCATCGGCATGACGCATCAGCTTGCCGATGAACTGCTTCTGCCGGCGAATCGCCTCGTGTGCCTTCAGACGCTTGAGCTCGAGCAGGGCGCCGAGCAGGACCTCGTCCAGCGGCAGCTTGCGCAGCTGATCCTCGCGCTGCTCGGCGAGACGCTCTCCCAGCGCCTGCAGACGTTCCATGGACTTCTTCTGGTCAGACTTGCTCGGACCAAAGTCATCCAGATCGTCATCAGCGGGTGGGCGGGGGCACATGCCAGTCTCCGGCGCAGGCGTGAAGGGCGCGCATCATAGCAGAAAGCGGCTGTCGGCCACGCGCTTGCGGGGTGGTGTCAGTCGGCCTCGCCGAAGCGATTGGCGATCAATGCGGTGACCCCGGCCAGCGCGGCGTCGGCGTCGGCGCCGTCGATCTCCAGGCGCAGACGGCTGCCCTGGCCGGCGCCCAGCATGAGCAGCGCCATGATGCTGCGGGCATCGACCAGGCGTTCGCCACGACCGATGCGGATGCTGGAACGGTAGCCGGACACGGTCTCGACCAGCTTGGCCGCCGCGCGGGCATGCAGACCCAGGCGATTGATGATGTCGACGTCGACCTCGTGTCGGCTCATGCCGTGATTCCCTTGCGGTTCAGTTCGCGGTGGCGGATCTGCAGCTCGCCCAGCGAGTCGCCGAGATCGGCGGCCAGGCGCTCAACCATGTATACCGAACGATGTTGCCCGCCCGTGCAGCCGATGGCAACGGTGACATAGTTGCGGTCGCTGGCCTGCAGGCAGGGCAGCCAGCGACCCAGAAAGCCGAGCAGGTCGGCATGCAGGGCATTGACCATGGTCTGGCCGTCGAGGAACTCCACCACGGGCTCATCGAGACCGGTCAGGTCACGCAGCGCGGCCTCCCAGTGCGGGTTGGGCAGGCAGCGCACGTCGAAGACCAGGTCGGCATCCAGCGGCACGCCGTGCTTGAAGGCAAAGGATTCGATGAGAACGGTGCGCATGGCGCGGTGCTCGCGGTCGCCGAGGCGGCACTTGAGGGTTTCGCGCAGGTCATGCACCGACAGCGACGTGCTGTCCAGGCGAAGGTGGGCGTGATCGGAAATCGCCCCCAGCAGCTCGCGTTCGTAGGCCAGGGCCTCGGACAGCGAGCGCTGGCTGCTGCTCAGTGGGTGGCGGCGGCGCGTCGAGCTGAAGCGTGCCAGCAGAACGTCGTCACGGGCATCGAGAAAGACGATTTCCGGATTGCAGCCCTGCTCGCGCAGGGTCTCGGCGATGTCGGCAAAGCGTGACAGATCCTGGCTGCGGTTGCGCGCGTCAATGCCCACGGCGAGGCGCATGGGACGCTCGCCGGAGGACGGACGAAAGGTTGCGACCAGCTCCGGCAGCAGCGCCACGGGCAGGTTGTCGACACAGTAGTAGCCGATGTCCTCGAGCTGATGCAGCGCCGTGGACTTGCCAGATCCGGATCGCCCGCTGACGATCACCAGTTTCATCTGTCACCTCGATGCAGTCGTATGGCGGTATCGTCACTGTCCGTCGCGACCTTGGCAAGTGTGCGTCTGTAAATGAAGAAGCCCGGACATGCCGGGCTTCGCGTGCTCATCTGGCGCGGCTCAGTGCGCGAGATGCTTCTCCTTGTGGCGCAGGATCTGTCGATCCAGCTTGTCGGACAGCATGTCGATGGCGGCGTAGAGATCCTCGGATTCGGCGATGGCAAAGAGCTTGGCGCCCGAGGTTCGGATGATGGCTTCGGCCTTCTGAACCAGCTTGTCGACACTCAGGATGACCTGCATGCTGGTGATGTGATCGAAATGGCGTTCGACCTTGGACAGCTTGCTGGTGGTGTAATCCCGGAGGGCGTGGGTCAGTTCGACGTGATGTCCGCTGATGGTCATTTGCATAAGACACTTCCTCGCTTTCGTGGCTGACGAATGCGGGGCCCAGAGCCTCACGGCACAGCGGGTCGGACGGGCAGACCAACAGGGTGTTGGTGTCCGGGCGGCCTGTCGGGTCTTGAGAGCAGAGGTCCCCAGTTGAAAAACTGATTCAGGTACCTGCTTCGCGAAACACATCAACAACCGGTATGACTTGACTCTAGCACAGCCCTTGCGGATCAGAGCAAGCGCTTTCTGTCGCTGGACGAGGGAATGTTGAGCGACTCCCGGTATTTGGCGATGGTGCGCCGGGCGACCTCGATGCCCTGTTCCAGCAGCAGGTCGGCGATCTTGCTGTCGCTCAGGGGCTTGCGCGGGTTTTCCTGTGTCACCAGCTTGCGGATCATGGCGCGGATGGCGGTCGACGAGGCTTCACCGCCGGCGCTGGTGCCGACATGGGATGAGAAGAAGTATTTCAGCTCGAACAGGCCGCGCGGGGTGTGCAGGTATTTCTGCGTGGTCACGCGCGAGATCGTCGACTCGTGCAGGCCGACCTCTTCCGCGACATCACGCAGGATCAGCGGCTTCATGGCCTCCGGACCGTCCTCGAGGAAGCCGCGCTGGTGCGCGACGATGCAGCTGGCGACCTTGAGCAGGGTCTCGTGCCGGCTCTGCAGGCTCTTGATCAGCCAGCGCGCCTCCTGCAGGTGGTCGCGGATGAACTGGTTGTCACGGCTGCTGTCGGCCCGGCGCAGCATGCCGGCATAGCCGGCGTTGACACGCAGGCGCGGGGCCGCATCCGGATTCAGCTCGACGCGCCAGCGGCCCTGATGCCGGCGTACCACGACATCGGGAATGATGGCCTTGTCCTGGTCGCCGGCGCCCCAGCCTTCGCCGGGGTGCGGACGCAGCTGGCGGATCAGCGCCATGACCTGCTGAATGCCGGATTCGCTGAGCTTCATGCTGCGCATGAGCCCGGCCAGATCGCCGGCAGCCAGCTTGTCGGCATGCTCTCCGAGCAGGGTGCGGGCCTCGGCCAGCAGTGGCATGTCCGGTTCGCGCTGGTCCATCTGGGCAAGCTGTATGAGCAGGCATTCACGCAGGTCACGTGCGGCCACGCCGGCCGGATCGAACTGCTGCACGCGGTGCAGCACGGCCAGCACCTCGTCTTCCTCGACCTCGGTCTCCAGCCAGTGCTGCACGGTTTCGGCCAGCTCGGCCAGGCTCACGGTGAGGTAGCCGCGCGGATCGATGCCGTCGATGATGGCTTCGGCGACCAGACGATCGACATCGGAAAACGGTGTCAGGTTGAGCTGCCAGCGCAGGTGATCCTGCAGGGTTTCGCTGGCAGCGTTGCGTGTCTCCAGCGGGTCGCCGTCCTCGTCCACGGGTTCGCCGCCACTGCCGCCGGCGCTGCCGACGTAGATGTCGTCCCAGGCCGTGTCCACCGGCAGGTCATCCGGCATTTCGGACTGGTGATCCAGATCCAGCGACTGCGCCGATTCGGCGCTGCGCGCCTCGGTGTCGGGAGCGTCGTTGCGCGACTCGCCATCGCTGCCGTCATCGAGCTCCAGCAGCGGATTGCTGTCGAGAGCGGACTGGACTTCCTGCTGCAGTTCCAGGGTCGACAGCTGCAGCAGGCGTATGGCCTGCTGCAGCTGCGGCGTCATCGTGAGGTGTTGCCCCAGATTGAGGTGCAGCCCGACCTTCATCACAGTGAGAATTGCTCCCCGAGATAGACTTCACGCACCAGCGGATTGGCGAGAATCTCCTCCGGCGTGCCCTCGGCAATCTCGACGCCGGCGCTGACGATGTAGGCCTTCTCGCAGATGTCCAGGGTCTCGCGCACGTTGTGGTCGGTGATCAGCACGCCGATGCCGCGCTGCTTGAGGTGGGTGATGATGTCCTTGATGTCGGCCACCGAGATCGGGTCGACGCCGGCAAAGGGCTCGTCCAGCAGGATGAACTGCGGGTCGCTGGCCAGCGCGCGGGCGATCTCGACGCGACGGCGTTCGCCGCCGGACAGGCTCATGCCAAGGCTCTTGCGAATGTGGGTGATGTGGAATTCCTCGAGCAGGGATTCCAGCTTGGCCTCGCGGGCCGCCTTGTCGAGATCCTTGCGGGTTTCCAGGATGGCGAGAATGTTGTCCTCGACGCTGAGCTTGCGAAAGATCGAGGCTTCCTGCGGCAGATAGCCGATGCCCTTGCGGGCACGGCCGTGCATGGGCAGGTGCGAGAGGTCCTCGCCATCGAGCTGGATGCGGCCGCGATCCATCGGCACCAGGCCGACGATCATGTAGAAGCTGGTGGTCTTGCCGGCGCCGTTGGGGCCGAGCAGGCCGACGATCTGCGCGCTTTCCACGCTCAGGCTGACGTCCTTGACCACGCAGCGGCCCTTGTAGCTCTTGGCCAGGTTGTCGACACGCAGGATGGTCATGGCGTTGCTGCTCCGGCGGGCTTGCTGCCCGGCTTCCGGGCCGCTGGCGGGAACACCAGCTGCACGCGCTCGCTGGCGTTGCCGCTAGCTTCGACGCGCTTGTTCACGGTCGAGTAGACAATGCGCGGGCCCTTGAAGCTGGCGCCGTCCTGACGCAGGAAAGCATTGCCGATCAGGGTCACCACGCTGTTGCTGTTGTCGTAGAGAATCTCGTTGGCGGTGGCGATCACCGGGCCCTTGGCCGGATCGGTCTTCTGCTGGTAGTGCGCGGGCGAGCCCTGGGTGCGTGCCGTGGTGAGTTCGCCGGCGGCATTGACGTTCAGGGTCAGGGTGTCGCCGCGCACTTCCAGCGTGCCCTGGTTGATCTGCACGTTGCCGCGATACACGGCGACACCCTGCTTTTCATCAAAGCGGGCATTGTCGGCCAGCACGCGAACGGGCTGCTCCGCATCTTCCGGCAGGGCATGGGCAGCGCCTGCCAGCAGCAGGGCAGGGAGCAGGGCGGCGACAGCCAGCCGGCGCTTACTTGGATGCAGCATAGGTTACCTCGACAGCGGAATGGAGTTGCAGCGACTTGGCGTTCAGGTCGGTGCTCAGCCCGACGCCCTGCAGGCGGCCCTGAGGGCCGCTCACGGTGACGCGTTCGGGGCTGCTGATCTGGTTGCCACGCGGGTTGGCATGCAGGCGCGCGGTTTCTATGCGCAAGGGCGGGCCGGCATGAGCGCCGCGCAGCGCGACCACGTTGCCCTGGAGCCAGATGTCGGTGGCCGGATTGCTGCTCAGGGCTTCCCGTGCGGTCACCTGCCACAGCGGCCGCCCCTGGTCGAGCAGGGTCAGCACCGGGTCGCTGACACGGAACTGCTCGGGTTGCGGCCGGTGCACCAGCTGCCGGCCGGTGAAGTGTCGCGTCAGGCGTCCGTTGGCGTCGGTCTGCCAGGCTTCGACACCATCAATCAGGTAATCCGGCTGGCGCGGGTCATCGAGGGCGACTGCCTGCTGCTCGTCCCAGCCACCGTAGCCGTAGTAGGCAAGGGCGCCTGCGGCAAGCAGGACGGTGGTGATCTGCAGCAGTGGCCGGATGTCCATGCTCAGGTTTCCAGATAGGGCGCCAGCGCCTCGTGATAGCGGTCCTGGGCGCCCAGCAGAAGGTCGCAGACCTCGCGTACGGCGCCACGACCGCCCGCCAGGGTGGTGACATGATCGGCGCGCGCGCGCAGCTCGGCATGGGCATTGGCCACGGCGACACCAAAGCCGGCGGCGAGGATGGCGGGCAGATCCGGCCAGTCGTCGCCGACATAGGCGACTTCGTCCAGATCGATGCCGAGCTCGCCGGTCAGCTCGCGCAGTGCCACCAGCTTGTCTTCGCGACCCTGCAGCAGGTGACGGATGCCGAGGTTGCCGGCGCGGCGCTGCACCAGCTTGGTGGTGCGGCCGGTGATGATGGCGACTTCGATGCCGGCGGCCTGCAGCATCTTGATGCCGTGACCGTCCTGAGTGTCGAAGGTCTTGAATTCCTGGCCGTCCTCGGCGAAGTAGAGGCGTCCGTCAGTGAGCACGCCATCGACATCCAGTGCCAGCAGGCGGACCCGGGCGGCTTTTTCCTTCACGCGTACTGACAGCATCACACCACTCCAGCCTTGAGGAATCCGTGCATGTTCACCGCCCCGACCGGACGGCCCTGCTCATCGACCACGACCACGCCATTGATGCGTCGCGCCTCCATTTCGGCAAGTGCCTGGGCGGCGAGGATGCCTGCCTTGACGGTCAGGCAGCGCGGCGTCATGGCCTGCTCGATCGGCGTTACCCGGATGTCGAGGTTGTGATCGATGGTACGCCGCAGGTCGCCGTCCGTGAACAGGCCGGCCAGCTTGCCATCGGCGTCGACCACCGTGGTCATGCCCAGACCCTTGCGGGTGATCTCGAGCAGGGCGTCACGGATGGTAGTGCCGGTTTGCACGATGGGAACCTGTTCACCCTTGTGCATGATGTCATCCACGCGCAGCAGCAGACGGCGACCGAGGGCTCCGCCCGGATGCGACAGGGCGAAATCCTCGGCGGTGAAGCCGCGTGCCTCGAGCAGGGCCACGGCGAGCGCATCGCCCAGCACCAGGGTGCTGGTGGTCGAGGAGGTCGGTGCCAGACCCAGCGGGCAGGCTTCCGGCGACTTGCCGATGGTCAGTGCCACATCGGCATGGCGCCCCATGCTGCAGTCGGCCAGCGCGGTGATGGTGATGAGCTTGGCGCCCCGGCGACGAATGACCGGAATGATGGCGAGAATCTCGTGCGCCTCGCCGGAGTTGGAAATGGCGATGACCACATCCTGGCCGGTGACCATACCGAGATCGCCATGGCTGGCCTCGCCCGGATGCATGAAGAAGGACGGCGTGCCGGTGGAGGCAAGGGTGGCGGCAATCTTGTTGCCGATGTGGCCGGACTTGCCCATGCCGGTGACCACGATGCGGCCGGTGCAGTCCAGCATCAGCTGGCAGGCGGCGGCAAACTGCTCGCCGATGAGCGGACGCAGGTTCTGCATGGCCTGCATTTCGACATCCAGCACGCGCTGGCCGGTAGCAATCAGGGAACTCGCAGTCATCGTCGTTCTGTCCGCCTATACAAATTCGATGCCAATTATGTCCAAGCCGGTGCGGGCTCACCAGCCCTGTTGTCCGATTGTTGCGGACAGCGGCAGTTTCGCCCGATTCCGGTGCAGGGAAGCCGGTGCTATCATGCGCCGTTTACGACAGCCTGACTGGATTCAGATGACCGCTGCAGAGACCGATCTGGTTGACATCCGCAACCTCAGTTTCAAGCGCCAGGGCCGCGTCATCTTCGACAAGGTCAATGTGCGCATACGCCGTGGCCAGGTCACGGCCATCATGGGGCCTTCCGGTTGCGGCAAGACCACCCTGCTGCGCTTCATCGGCGGCCAGCTCATGCCCGACGAGGGCGAGGTGCGCGTGTTCGGCGAGAACGTCCCCGACCTCTCGCGCCAGCAGCTGTTCGGTCTGCGCGCGCGCATGGGCATGCTGTTCCAGTCCGGCGCCCTGTTCAGCGATCTGTCGGTGTACGAGAACGTGGCCTTTCCCTTGCGCGCGCACACGGCGCTCCCGGAGTCGCTGATCCGCGAGATTGTCGCGCTCAAGCTCGAGTCGGTCGGTCTGCGTGGCGCCGAGCAGTTGATGCCGGCAGCCCTGTCCGGTGGCATGGGGCGGCGTGCCGCGCTGGCGCGCGCGATCGCCCTGGATCCCGAGCTGATCATGTATGACGAGCCGTTTGCCGGTCAGGACCCCATTGTCATGGGCGTGCTGGTGCGCCTGATCCGCACGTTGCGCGAGGCCATGGACCTGACCACGGTGATCGTCTCGCACGATGTCGACGAGACCCTGTCGATTGCCGACTACATCTACATCCTGGCAAACGGCTCCGTGGTCGGCGAAGGCACGCCGGAGCAGCTGCGGGCCAGCGAGTCGGCGCTGGTTCGGCAGTTCCTCGAAGGCAGCGCCGACGGCCCGGTGCGTTTCCACTATTCTCCGCGGCCCTGGGCCGACATGCTGAGGGCATGAGCATGTTGATGCGAGTACAGGCGCTGGGTGCGCAAGGCATCGAGACGGTCCGGGCGCTGGGCGCAGCCGGCATTTTCCTGTGGCAGGCCCTGGTGTGCTGGCCGCGCTGGCGTCTGGCGCTGCCCCTGCTGGTCCGGCAGATTCATTCCGTGGGCGTGTTGTCGCTGGTCATCATCGTGGTTTCCGGCCTCTTCATCGGCATGGTGCTGGGCTTGCAGGGCTACAACATCCTGATCACCTACGGCAGCGAGCAGGCCCTGGGCACCATGGTGGCCCTGACCCTGACCCGCGAACTCGGCCCGGTGGTGACCGCGCTGCTGTTTGCCGGCCGTGCCGGCTCCGCCCTGACCGCCGAGATCGGTCTGATGAAGGCCACCGAGCAGCTCGCCAGCATGGAGATGATCGGGGTCGATCCGCTGCGCCGCATCGTCGCGCCGCGCTTCTGGGCCGGCGTCATCAGCATGCCGCTGCTGGCCATCATCTTCACCGCTGTCGGCATCCTCGGCGGACGCCTGGTCGGTGTTGACTGGCTGGGCGTGTTCGAGGGCTCGTACTGGTCCAACATGCAGCAGTCGGTGGAGTTCGCCGATGACGTGGTCAATGGCCTGATCAAGGCCTTTGCCTTCGGCATCGCGGTGACCTGGATTGCCGTGTTCCAAGGCTATGACTGCGTTCCCACCAGTGAGGGTATATCGCGTGCCACCACGCGCACGGTGGTTCACGGGTCGCTGGCAGTGCTGGCCCTGGATTTCATTCTCACTGCCGTGATGTTCGGAGCTGTCTGATGCGCATGAAGTCGTTGGAACTGTTGGTGGGAGCCTTTCTGCTGGCCGCATTCCTTGCCCTGGCCTTCCTGGCGATGCAGGTCAGCGGGCTGTCGGCCGAGATGAGCAAGCCAAGCTACCGCGTGCATGCCATGTTCCAGAATGTCGGTGGTCTCACCGTGCGCGCCAAGGTCACTATGGCCGGTGTCAACATCGGTCGTGTCGAGGCCATCGCGCTGGATCCGGCCACCCAGCTGGCGCGTGTCGACATGTCCATCGACCGTGACATCAGCGACATCAGCACCGACACCGTGGCCGCCATCCTCACCGCGGGCCTGCTGGGCGAGAAGTACATCGGCCTGACTCCGGGTGCCGACGAGACCTTCCTCAAGGAGGGCAGTCGCATCGAGCAGACCCAGTCTTCGCTGGTGCTTGAGGACCTGATCGGCAAGTTCCTGTTCAACAAGACCCAGGAGACGGCCCCGGCCGCTGCTCCGGCGTCAGCCGACAGTGCCGATGAAGCGTTCTGAGTCGACATGAAACCAGAAGGAGTTGTGCTCATGCGTCCCATCAAGCTTTGTGCCGTGCTGCTGACGGCCGCCGCCGGCCTTGCCCCGACAGCGCCTGTCATGGCGGCCGCCCCGGCCGTGGCAGCAACCGCCCCGGCGTCCCCGCAGGTCGTGATCCAGCAGGCCGTCGAGGTGCTCACCACCCGCATCATCAAGGATCGCAAGAATCTGCAATCCAGCCCGGATGCGCTCAATGCCCTGGTCGAGCAGCATATCGAGCCGTTTGTCGACATCCCCGGCATTGCGCGTGGTGTCATGGGGCAGTTCTATCGCCAGTCGTCGCCGGTGCAGCGCGAACGCTTTACCCGTCTGTTCCGGCAGAGCATGGTACGTACCTATGCCAACGGCCTGGTGGCCTATGACAACGAGAAGATCGTGGTCAAGCCGTTCAAGCCCGGTGATGATCCGTCGCGCGCCTCGGTCGATGTCGAAATCACCCTGGACAACGGCACCGTGGTGCCGGTGACCTTCCAGATGGTGCTCGATGCCAATCGTCAGTGGAAGGCGCGCAACCTCATCGTCAACGGCCTGAACCTGGGTCTGACCTTCCGCAAGCGCTTTGCCGAGGTGGTCGAGCAGTCCGGCGGCAACATCGACAAGGCCATTGCCGGCTGGTCGCCGGGGCCGGTCGAGGTGGTCAAGGCCAAACCGGGCAAGCCGTCTTGACTGCCAGCGTGACGCGTCAGGAGCAGCCGGTCGGCCTGCTGGTCACCGGCTGCATAGACTTTGCCAACGCCGAGGCGCTGGCCGCCGAGGGCCAGGCCATCCTGGCGCAGCTGCCGGATGCGGCTGGCGAGTGGGTCTGTCACCTGGGCGGACTGACCGCCGGCAACAGCATCACGGCGGCCGTGCTGCTGTCCTGGCAGCGGGTGGCGCGTACGCGACGCCATCAGCTCACGGTCACGGCGATGCCGGACCGCCTGCAAGCCATTCTTCGGGCCAGCAACCTGCTGCCCGTGTTCAATCCGGTCAAGTGAGTCCTCATGAACGCAGCTGAAATCCAGGCCATTCTGGTTGCCGCTCTGCCCGACGCCGGGCATGTCGAAGTCTCCGGTGACGGTGGCAAGTTCCAGGTCATCGTGGTGCATCCCGCTTTCGAGGGCCTGCGCCCGGTGGCACGGCAGCAGAAGATCTACGCGCCGCTGCAGGCGCATATCGCCAGCGGCGCCATTCACGCGGTCAGCATGCAGACCCTGACGCCGGAAGACTGGCGCAAGATGAAGCTCTTCGGTTAATTCCTTTTCACGTTCTCAGCACGGCGGGTGGAGTCATGGACAAATTGCTTATTTCCGGTGGTCGCGCCCTGCGTGGCGAAGTCCGCATCTCCGGCGCCAAGAACGCTGCATTGCCGCTGCTGGTGAGCCCGCTGCTGGCCGATGGCGTGGTCACCATCGGCAATGTGCCGCATCTGCAGGATGTCACCACCATCCTCCAGGTGCTCGGTCGCATGGGCGTCACGGTCACCATGATGGAAAACAACCAGGTCGAGATCGATGCGCGCACCCTGACCAGTGCCGTCGCGCCCTACGAGCTGGTGCGCACCATGCGCGCCTCCATTCTCGTGCTCGGCCCGTTGCTGGCGCGCCACGGCGAGGCCTCGGTGTCGCTGCCTGGCGGCTGCGCCATCGGTTCGCGTCCGGTCGACCAGCACCTGAAGGCGCTGGTGGCCATGGGCGCCGACATCCGGGTCGAGAACGGCTACGTGCATGGCAAGGTCAATGGCCGCCTCAAGGGCACCCGACTGGTGTTCGACATGGTCACTGTCGGCGGCACCGAGAACATCCTGATGGCAGCCACGCTGGCCGAGGGCACCACCGTCATCGAGAACGCCGCGCGCGAACCCGAGATCGTCAACCTGGCCGACATTCTCAAGGCCATGGGCGCAAAGATCGAGGGTGCCGGCACTGACACCATCACCGTGCATGGCGTCGAGAGCCTGCATGGCTGCACCCATGACGTCATTCCCGATCGCATCGAGACCGGCTCCTACCTGTGTGCCGCCGCCATGACGGGCGGGCATGTTCGCACCACGGCCGCCGATCCCAAGCAGCTCGATGCCGTGCTGCTCAAGCTGCAGGAAGCCGGTGCCGTGATCACCACCGGTCCGGACTGGATCGAGCTCGACATGCAGGGCCGCCGTCCGAAGGCCGTCAGCTTCCGCACGGCGCCGCACCCGGCCTTTCCGACCGACATGCAGGCCCAGTTCATGGCCCTGAACACCATCGCGGAAGGCACCAGCACGATTGCCGAGACCATCTTCGAAAACCGCTTCATGCATGTGCCGGAGCTCTGCCGCTTCGGTGCCAAGGTGGCAGTCGATGGTCACACCGCCATTGTCACCGGCGTCGACAAGCTGCAGGCGGCCCCGGTCATGGCCACCGATCTGCGCGCCTCGATGTCGCTGGTGCTGGCCGGCCTGGCGGCAGAGGGTGATACCGTCATTGATCGCCTGTACCACATGGATCGCGGCTACGAACGTCTTGAGGAGAAGCTGGCCGGCCTCGGTGCCCAGCTGCGACGCATCTCGGCGCGGAGCGGTTCATGAGCCTGACCATTGCCCTGTCCAAGGGACGCATTCTCAAGGACACCTTGCCGCTGCTGGCCGAGGCGGGCATCGAGCTGCTCGAGGATCCGGAGAAGAGCCGCAAGCTGATCTTCCCGACCACGCATCCCGAGGTGCGCATCATCATCCTGCGTGCCACCGACGTGCCGACCTTCGTGCAGCAGGGCGCTGCCGACATCGGCGTTGCCGGCAAGGACGTGCTGGTCGAGCATGGTGCCGAGGGCCTCTACGAGCTGGTTGATCTGCGCATCGCGACCTGCCGCCTGATGACGGCCGGCAAGGTCGGTGCCGTCCATCCGGGGCGTCGTCTGCGCGTGGCCACCAAGTTCGTCAACATCGCCAAGCGCTGGTATGCCGAGCAGGGCGAGCAGGTCGAGCTGATCAAGCTCTACGGCTCCATGGAGCTGGCGCCGATCATGGATCTCGCCGATCTCATCGTCGATGTCGTCGACACCGGCAAGACCCTGAAGGAAAACGGTCTCGAGCCGCGTGATCTGATCATGCCGGTGAGTTCGCGTCTGGTTGTGAACAAGACCGCGATGAAGCTGAAACAGGCTAGAATCCAGCCGCTTGTGGACCAGCTCCAGGCCGCCGTCGTGCGTCGCCAGGCCAGCCACGTTCACGCCTGATGTCCGCCCGCGCCCGTCGCTGTTGATCGATCGGGCCGCGAGCCCGCAGGAGGTCTGGTGTCCGGACTTCCATCCTGGTCGAGATAGAGTAGAGCCATGACGGTGATGCAACGCCTGGACAGCCAGGCCAACGATTTCAACACCACCCTGGAGCGGCTGCTGGCCTGGGAGGGCGTTTCCGACGCGGCCGTGCAGGCCACCGTGAACGAGGTCATCGCCCGAGTGCGTGGTGAAGGCGACCTCGCCGTGGTCGACTTCAGCAACCGCTTTGATCGCCTCCAGGCCGCCGCCATGAGCGATCTGTCGCTGTCGCGCGAGCGCCTGCGTCAGGCCCATGACGGCCTGCCTGAGGCCGAACGTGCCGCGCTCACGGCGGCGGCCGAGCGCATTCGTCGCTATCACGCGCACCAGAGACAGGACTCCTGGCAGTACACCGAAGCCGACGGCACCGTGCTGGGTCAGCAGGTGACGCCGCTGGATCGTGTCGGCATCTACGTGCCGGGCGGCAAGGCCTCCTATCCGTCCTCGGTGCTGATGAACGCGATCCCGGCCAAGGTTGCCGGTGTCGCCGAGGTCATCATGTGCGTGCCGACGCCGGGCGGTGAGGTCAACGAACTTGTGCTGGCGGCCGCCTGGCTGGCCGGAGTCGACCAGGTCTTCACCATCGGCGGTGCCCAGGCCGTGGCCGCGCTGGCCTACGGCACGCAGTCGGTCCCGCGTGTCGACAAGATCGTCGGTCCCGGCAACATCTACGTCGCCACCGCCAAGCGCCAGGTCTTCGGCCAGGTCGGCATCGACATGATCGCCGGACCGTCGGAGATCCTCATCTACTGCGACGGCCTCACCGATCCGGCATGGATCGCTATGGACCTGTTCTCGCAGGCCGAGCACGACGAGCTGGCGCAATCCATCCTGATCGCCAGCGATGCCGCCTACCTGGATGCGGTGGCGGCTGAAGTGGAGAAGCTGCTGCCGTCGCTGGAGCGGGAAGCCATCGCGCGCACCTCGCTGCGTGACCGTGGCGCGTTGATCCTGGTGCGTGACGAGGGCGAAGCGCTGGCACTGATCAACCGCATCGCGCCCGAGCACCTGGAGCTGTCGGTGGCCGATCCGCAGGCGCTGCTGCCGCGTATCCGTCATGCCGGCGCCATCTTCATGGGCCGCCACACGCCGGAAGCCCTGGGCGACTACTGCGCAGGGCCCAACCACGTGCTGCCCACCTCGGGCACCGCACGCTTCTCGTCGCCGCTGGGTGTCTATGACTTCCAGAAGCGCAGCAGCCTGATCGGCTGCTCCCCGGCAGGCGCGTCGACACTGGCCGGCATCGCCTCGGTGCTGGCGCGCGGCGAGGGCCTGACCGCGCACGCGCGCTCGGCGGAATACCGTTTGCTGCCCGACACCGGCAAGGAGTGACTGGCATGAGCCGTTTCTGGAGTCCGTTCGTCCACGATCTGGTGCCCTACGTACCGGGTGAACAGCCGCAGATCGCCAACCTGGTCAAGCTCAACACCAACGAGCACCCGTTCGGGCCGTCGCCGCGCGCGATCGCCGCCATGAAGGCGGCAGTGGATGACGACCTGCGCCTGTACCCCGATCCGGCTTCGCTGCGTCTGCGCACGGTCATCGCCGAGCACTTCGATCTCGCCGGGCAGGGTGGCGATGCGTCCTGGGTGTTCGTCGGAAACGGTTCCGACGAGGTGCTCGCGCATGCCTTTCACGGCCTGTTCCGGCATGAGCAGCCGCTGCTGTTCCCGGACATCAGCTACAGCTTCTACCAGGTCTACGCCGGCCTTTACGACATCCGCCACGAGACGGTGCCGCTGACGGCCACGCTGGAGATCGACCCGGCGGATTACAGCCGTCCCAATGGCGGCATCATCTTTCCGAATCCGAACGCGCCCACCGGACGCCTGCTGCCGCTGCAGGCGGTCGAACGCATCCTGCAGGCCAATCCGGATTCGGTGGTGCTGGTCGACGAGGCCTACATCGATTTCGGCGGCGACAGCGCCATCGCGCTGGTTGGCCGTTACCCGAACCTGCTGGTGACCCAGACCCTGTCCAAGTCGCGAGCCCTGGCCGGCCTGCGCGTCGGCTTCGCCATCGGCCAGCCGGCGCTGATCGAGGCGCTGGTGCGCATCAAGGACAGCTTCAACTCCTATCCGCTGGGGCGTGTCGCGCAGGCAGGTGCCATTGCGGCCTTCGAGGACAGGGCGCATTTCCATGCCATGTGCGAGATGGTCATCATGCAGCGCGACTCGCTGACCCTGAAGCTGGAGCGGCTCGGCTTCGAGGTGCTGCCATCCGGTGCCAACTTCATTTTCGCGCGCCACCCGTCACATGCGGGCGCCGACCTGACGGCGGCGCTGCGCGAGCGGGCGGTGCTGGTGCGTCACTTCAAGTCGCCACGCATACGGGATTACCTGCGCATCACCATCGGCACGCCGGAGCAGCACCGGGCGCTGCTGGGGGCGCTGGAGGAGATTCTGGCGGGCTGAAGCAGCGTGAGTGCCGCCGCCTGCAGGGGCTGTGCGCTGCGGGCTGGGGATGCCCGCCTCACACAGCCCCTGCAGGCGGCGAATCCGAGGACTTTGCCAGGCCCGCGCAGCTTACTTCCGCGCCGCCACCGGCTTGGGCCGGGTGCCCATGGTCACCTTCAGTGTCAGCCTGTCGCCACCGCGCAGCACCATGATGCTGGTGCGGCTGCCGGGTGGAAGGCTGCCGATGTGGCGTATGACCTGGTCCGGGCTGTCGACCTTGACGTCACCCACCTGCAGCAGCTGATCGCCGGTGCGCAGGCCGGCACGGTCACCCGGCCCGCCAGGCAGCACGCCGGCAACCACCACCGGTGCGTTTTCGGCGCGCGGCTCTTCGCCATTGACCTGCATGGCAGTACTGATTTCCACGCCCAGCCAGCCGCGCACGACATGGCCGTTGGCGATCAGCGAGTCCATGACCTGTCTGGCCACTGGCGCCGGGATGGCAAAGCCTATGCCCATGCTGCCGCCGGAGCGTGAGTAGATGGCCGTGTTGATGCCGACCAGATTGCCTTGCACGTCGACCAGGGCGCCGCCGGAGTTGCCGGGATTGATGGCGGCGTCAGTCTGCACGAAGTCCTCGTAGGTGTTGATGCCGAGGCCGCTGCGTCCGAGCGCGGAAATGATGCCCTGGGTCACGGTCTGACCGACGCCGAAGGGGTTGCCGATGGCCAGCACCACATCGCCGACCGCATTCGCCGTGGTCTTGAACGGCACTACCGGCAGCTGGTCGAGCTCTATGCGGAGCAGGGCAAGGTCGCTGTCCGGGTCGCGGCCAATGAGTCGTGCCGGCACTTCGCGGCCGTCATGCAGCGCGACTTCGATGCGCTCGGCATCGGCGACCACGTGATCATTGGTCAGGATGTAGCCGTCGGCGGACACGATCACGCCCGAGCCCAGGCTGGACGCTCTGCGTTCACGCGGCACCGGCGGTGCCTGGAAGCGGAACCAGGGATGCTCGAACAGCGGATTGGCGGTTTCGCGCACGGTCTGCGTGGTGTAGATGTTGACCACGGCCGGGGCGGCACGGGCCACGGCCGGCGCGTAGGACACCGGGCCGCTGGCCGGCGTGCCTGCCGGCAGGGCATATTCCCGGGGCAGGCTGGGCTGGTCGCCAGTGCCATCGGCAGGCGAGAATTCCTGCCAGGTCATGTAGCCGAGCACGGCAGAAAGTGCCAGCCAGGGCAGGGCGGTACTGAAACGCATGACGAGATCCTGTTGCGGTCGACTCAAACAACACTATGGGGTGCCTTGCACCACATCACAAGGCAGCAGCGGGGCACATCCCCGTGGCAGACGAGGAAGCACATGGCATCACTGAACGCATTGATCGGCCTGCTGGATGACGAGCTGCAACCGGCGCGTTTCGCGGACTACTGCCCCAACGGCCTGCAGGTCGAGGGGCGGTCCGAGGTCCGGCGCCTGATGACCGGCGTCACCGCCTGCGAGGCCCTGATCGATGCCGCGATCGCCTGGCAGGCGGATGCCATCCTGGTTCATCACGGCTACTTCTGGAAGGGCGAGAGTCCGGTGCTCAAGGGCATGAAGCGGCGACGCCTGGCGAAGCTGCTGGCACATGACATCAGCCTGATCGCCTATCACCTGCCGCTGGATGCGCATCCGCAGCTCGGCAACAACGCGCAGCTGGCCGCCGTGCTCGGCCTGAATCGCACCGGTGCCCTGTTTCCCCACGACAGCCGCGCGGTCGGTGACGTCGGTGAGTGGCCGGCGGCGATGTCGGCGCAGGCGATGCAGCAGCGGCTTGGCGAGCGTCTCGGTCGGCCGGTTCTGCACATTGCCGGGGGCAGTGCGCCGATACGGCGCGTGGCCTGGTGCACGGGTGGCGCCCAGGGGTTCATGGAGCAGGCCATCGAGCAGGGTGTGGATGCCTACCTCAGCGGCGAGATTTCCGAACCCACCGTGCATGCCGCGCGTGAGTCGGGCGTGCACTACTTCGCGCTCGGCCATCATTCCAGCGAGCGCTATGGCGTGCAGGCGCTGGGCGGCTGGTGCGCGCAGCGTCTCGGCATCGAGCACTGCTTCACCGACATCGACAATCCGGCCTGAGACGGGGTGTCCCGCGTCAGGGCTGCAGCCGGCTGCGCTGCCAGCCAGTGCCTTCGGGCAGGTAGAGCACACGATCATGCAGGCGGCTTGGGCGTCCCTGCCAGAACTCGACACGATCCGGGCTCAGGCCGTAGCCGCCCCAGTGCGGTGGCCGCGGGACCTCGTCCGGATAGCGCGCGTTCAGTGCCTCGACACGTGCCGTCAGGCTGATGCCGTCCTCGAGCGGCTGGCTCTGTGCCGACGCCCAGGCACCAATGCGGCTGCCGCGCGGGCGTGAGCTGAAATAGGCGTCTGACATGGCGGCAGGCAGTTGCGTCACGCGACCTTCGACCCGTACCTGGCGCTCCAGCTCAGGCCAGAAGAATGTCACGGCTGCCCACGGCGAGCCGGCCAGCTGCTTGCCCTTGCGGCTGTCATAGTTGGTGAAAAAGTGCAGCTGACCCTGCTCCATGCCTTTGAGCAACACGATGCGCGCGCTCGGGCGGCCGTCGTCCGACACCGTGGACAGGGTCATGGCGGTCGGTTCGGCAGCGCCTGCCCGGATGGCATCGTCGAGCCAGTGCTGCAGCTGCTGCAGCGGGTCATCGGCGCACTCGGCCGGGCTGAGGCCATGCAGACCGTATTCGATGCGGATGTCGGCAAGTGACGTCATGGCTTACTCCCGGGCCAGCAGTGCCTGGGTGGCAGGCTCATCGAAGAAGCGCTGCAGGTGTCCACGCAGGCGTTGCTCGATATGGCCGGAGTCGACCCAGGCCGTCATCAGCGGTTCCCCGATGGCCACCACCTCGCGCACCAGCTGCTCGCGGGTGATGCCGAGGTCCTCCAGCACTTCCAGGGCCGACCGCTCGCCATACTGCTGATACCAGGCATTGACCAGGTAGGAGACCTGCTGGCGCATGAAATCGGTGCTGCGGATCTGGTTCCAGAACACCACGGCAAGGGTGCTCAGGCCCTGGATCTCGAGATGGCGGGTGGCCTGTCCGAGCTCGTAGGCCTCCAGATGCGGCCACAGCGTGTCGGCAAAGGCGCGCAGGCGGGTTTCGCTCAGCGATTTCATCAGCAGGCGTTCGCTGTACTCGACGGTGGCGCTGATGTTGCGCGCGATGTAGGTCTTGATGGCCTGCTGGGCGGTCTGCTCCAGCGAGCCCATGCGACCGATCACGCCCTTGCCGACCTTGAGCAGCGAGGACACGCCGGGAACGTTCCGCGCCAGCGGGTTCTCGGTCATCAGGTAGTCGGTGATGCTGCGGTAGAGCACATCCGACATCAGGTTGACGTAGATGGGGTTGCGCAGTGCGGTCTGGATGATTTCCTGACGCAGGGCGGGGCGGGCGATCAGTCGCTCCACCATGAGGTCGTAGATCTGCCGGCTGATCAGCTGGCGCATCGGCATCTGCTGATGCGAGGGATTGTTGAGCCCGAGTTCGACCAGCATGGCGACCTGTTCGCGCATCACTTCCGTGGGCGCGTAGCTGAGCACGTTGCGCTCGATCCAGCCGATGGTCAGGCTGGCCGGGATCAGGCGCGCGATGGGCAGCTGCTCGAGCAGGTCGCAATAGGCCTCGGCTTCGCTGGCCAGATGCTGCGTCAACGCTTCACCGCGCAACTCGTTGAGGATGAAGTTCATCTGCGCCTGCATCAGGTCTTGGGCAGTCAGCGGCATGAAATCAGGCTCCGGAAATGAGGTCGCATCTGCTGCGCAACATAGCGGTTTGACCCGGCAAAATCCATGAGGCGCAATGGCCGCAGCTTGCCAAGGCCATGAATTTCTGGAATAAACGAATTTTCAGGGCCCTTGAGGCATTTTTTCCGGCCCCTGCCAGCGAGGAATACACATGACAAGATCCGGATACGGACGCGCTGCAGCACTCGCTTTTCTGCTGTTTCCCGCTTTTTCCTGGGCGTTTTCCGTGGTCGATCCGGTGGAAGAGCAATCGCCGGTGACGGCTGCTGCTGCCGATGACATGGTGATGACCGCGCTGACTCTGATGGGCACGCCCTATCGTTTTGGCGGCTCCTCGCCGGAGCAGGGTTTCGACTGCAGCGGTCTGGTGCAGTACATCTATCGCGACATCAGCAAGGTCACGCTGCCGCGCACCGCGGCCGAGATGGCCAACCTGGCCGGACGCAATGTCGACACCCGCGAGCTCACGGTCGGTGACCTGATCTTCTTCCGTCTCAATAACAGCAGCCGCATCAATCACGTGGCTGTCTACATCGGCGAGGACCGTTTCGTGCATGCACCGCGTACCGGTTCCGTGGTGCGCATCGACAAGCTCGACAACCGGTACTGGATGCGCTATTTCCACAAGGCCCGGCGCCTGTTCACCGATGACGGCCATCTGCAGACCGCGCTGCGTGATGCCGGCGGCAGCCTCGCCCAGTAGGCATTTCCAATTCCTGAACGGCCCGCCTCGGCGGGCTTTTTCATGCGTGTCATGGTGTCGCTTGGACATTCGCAGCCGGCGCACGTTTGTGGCGACTCCGCACCTGCGACCTGTGTAAACTCTGCTCCGATACCGTCCTGTCGGAGAAGCTGCTCAATGACCGTCAAGCATCAACTCAATGTTGCCAGCTCCGTGCTCGCGTCCACGCTGTCCAGCTGGCGCGGTGGCGGCGCCGGTCGCGCAGACTTCCGCCAGCCGCCGCAGGCACCGGTGCTGTACGAATTCGAAGCCTCGCCCTACTGCCGTCTGGTGCGTGAAGTGGCGACGGCACTGCATCTCGATCTCGACATTCGTCCCTGTCCCAAGGGCGGCACGCGTTTCCGTCCCGAGGCCGAGCGTCTGGGCGGCAAGCAGCAGTTTCCGCTGCTGCTGGACCCCAATACCGGCGCCATGATGTACGAGTCCGCCGACATCATTGACTACCTGTTCCGCACCTATGCCGGGCGACCCACCCCGGCGCGCTACCGTCCCAACCGCTGGCATGTCGCCGCCGGCCTCGCCAGCACGGTCAGCCGTGGTCTGCGCGGCCTCAAGGCGCTGCCGTCGCGGCCTGCCGGGCAGCCACTGGTGCTGTGGAGCTTCGAGGCCAGCCCCTATTCACGCCTGGTGCGCGAGCGCCTGAGCGAGCTCGAACTGCCCTATCGCCTCTGCAACCTCGGCAAGGAGCGCTGGCAGGACATCGGACCGGCCACCTTCCGTCTGCAGCGCGGGCCTTACACGCCGATCGCCGGCGGCAAGCGCGAGGAATTCCTCAGGACCTACGGACGCGTGCAGGTGCCGTATCTGGAAGATCCGAACACCGGGGCCCGACTTTTCGAGTCGGAAGACATCCTCGCCTATCTCAATACCACCTACGCCCTCTGAGGCCGAGCAAGATGATGAACGTGATCACACACCCGGTGGCCGCCGCGCTTTTCGAGGCCCATGTCGAGCACACCCTGGAATTGCTGGGTGGCGACTTTCTTGCCGCGCATCTGTCCGCTGAAGTGGATGCCGGCCTCGTGCATGCCGCCCAGCTCACCCTGGGCGAGGTGGTGACGCGTGACCTGATCAAGGCCACCGTGCACACCTATGCCGTCGACATGCCGATGGCGGGCGGCATTCCCGAGCTGGTCGGTGACATTGCCCACGCCCTGCATGCCCACCCCATGCATGACAGCACACGACTGGCCGACCTGATCTCCGATCACCAGGTGCGCGACATCATTGCCAAGGCCGTGGAGATGCGCGAGGTGCGCGAGCAGGCCATCGAGCGCGTGCTCGGCAACCCCATCCTGTCCGACATGGCGGCCGATCTCATCTATCGCGGCATCAAGGGTTACCTGGCGCAGAGCAACGACGCCGCCAAGGCCATTCCCGGTGCCGGCACGCTGATGAGCCTGGGCAAGTCGGTGCTCAGCAAGGCGTCTCCAGGCCTGGAGAAGTCGCTGGATGAAGGCCTGCTCAACTATGTCCAGAAGAGCACGCGTGCCACGCTGCTGAGCAGCAAGAACGCGCTGCTGAAGCGCCTCAGTGATGAGGCCATCGAGCGTGTGGCACTGGATTTCTGGGGCGAGATCAAGCACCAGCCGGCCAGCGTGCTGCGTGACTACGTGTCTGCCGAGTCGCTCGAGGAGTGGTTTGTCATCGGCTACGAATACTGGCGCAGCGAGCTGCGCCACACGCCGACCTATTCCGCCGTCATCAACGTCGGCATCGACTGCTTCTTCGACAAGTACGAAGGTGCCACCTTGGCGCATCTGCTCGAGGAAGTCGGCGTCACCCGCGACATGATCCTGCGCGAGGCGCTGCGCTTCGCGCCACCGGTGATCGCCGTGCTGCGCGAGCGCGGCGTGCTCGAGGACATGGTGCGCCGTCAGCTGCTGCCGTTCTATGCCTCCGGCCGTCTTGAGCACGTGCTGGCGGCACACGGCGTTCAGTAAGGGGCACGTGATGGCGATCTCGCTCAAGGATCAGCTGCTCAAGGCCGGGCTGGCTGATGCCAAGAAGGCCCGTCAGGCCGATCATGCCCGGCGCCAGGCAGCCAAGGGCCGCGTCGATGGTCCCACGGCCGCCGAGCTGGCCCAGCAGGCCCGGGTCGAGCAGGCCGAGCGTGATCGCGAGGCCAATCGCCAGATCCAGCTGGCTCAGCAGGAAAAGGCGATTGCTGCGCAGATACGCCAGCTCATCGAGGTGCATCGCATTGCGCGCGGTGGCGATGTCGCCTGGCAGTTCGTCGATGCGCGCAAGGTCAAGAAGCTGCTGGTCAGCAGCGTGCAGCAGGACCAGCTGGTGCGTGGCGTGCTCGCGGTGGTGCGGCTGGGCGAGGGCTACGAGCTGGTGCCGGCGGCGATTGCCGGCAAGATCGCTCAGCGTGATGCCGCCTGCATCGTCTGCCTGAACGAGCGCAGCACGACGACCGTGGCCGAGGATGATCCCTATGCCGACTATCCGATCCCGGATGACCTGATGTGGTGATGGCCGCATGAGCCGGGTGCAGTCGTCGGCCGGCCATTGACAGCCGGCGCTGCCTGCCTAGAATTCCGCCGTTTTCCGCGACGGGATCTCAGCCATGAAGTGGGTCATTCTTGCGATTTTCGTGCTGTCGGCGCTCTACGTGCAGCGTCGCGGCAAGGTCAGGCATCCGTTCTTTCGCCAGTTCTTCGATCACTCCACCCTGCTGGCCCCGATCAACGTGATCATGTACTGGTTCTCCAGGGTGCCGACCACGCCCTATCTGTCCAGTGACAGCTTTCCCGACCTCAAGGTGCTGGAAGCGAACTGGGAGACCATTCGCGACGAGGCGCAGGCGCTGGCGGACAAGGGGCTGATCAGGGCCTCCGCCACGCACAACGACCTCGGTTTCAACTCCTTCTTCAAGGTCGGCTGGAAGCGCTTCTACCTGAAGTGGTACGACAGCGGCCACCCGTCCGCCATGGAGCTCTGCCCGCAGACCACGCAGCTGGTGCGCGGTCTGGATTCGGTGAAGGCCGCCATGTTCACCGAGCTGCCGCCGGGCAGCCGTCTGGTGCGTCATCGCGATCCGTTTGCCGGTTCGCTGCGGTATCACCTGGGCCTGATCACCCCCAATGACGATCGCTGCTTCATCGATGTCGACGGTGAACGCTACAGCTGGCGTGATGGTGAAGGCGTGATGTTTGACGAGACCTACATCCACTATGCCGAGAACCGGACCGACGCCAACCGCATCATCCTGCTCTGCGACATCGAGCGCCCGATGACCCGGCGCTGGGCCCAGGCCCTGAATCACTGGTTCGCACGCACGGTGATGACGGCCGCCAGCTCGCCCAACACCGATGACGACAACACCGGCGCCCTCAATCGCGCCTTCCGCCATGTCTACAAGCTGCGTCTGCGCGCCAAGGCGCTGAAGAAGCAGAATCGCAGGCTCTACTACGTGCTCAAGTGGCTTATCCTTGGCGGCCTGCTGGCCTGGATCTTCATCTTCTGACGATCGGGGCCGGCTCTGACGGAGCGGTCCATGTCCAATTCTGCCGGTGCGGCCCATGGTCTCGTGGACGAGGCCTATGCCGCACTCACGCCCGATCACGTGATCCAGGCCGTGGAGTCCAGCGGACGTCGCTGCGATGCCCGTGTCTTTGCCCTCAACAGCTACGAGAACCGTGTCTACCAGGTCGGCATCGAGGACGAGGCGCCCCTGATTGCCAAGTTCTACCGGCCCGGTCGCTGGAGCGATGCCCAGCTGCGCGAGGAGCATGCCTTCACGCGTGAGCTGGCCGCCGCCGAGCTGCCGGTGATCGCGCCGCTGGCCGATGCCCATGGCGAGACCCTGTTTCGCGACGGCCCCTACCGGTTCGCGCTGTTCCCGCGCAAGGGTGGCCAGGGCCTGGAGGCGGGCGACCCCGAGCAGCTGTACCGCATGGGTCTGCTGCTCGGGCGTCTGCACGCGGTGGCGGCCTCGGGAACATTCCAGGCGCGCCCGCGGCTGACGGCCGAGCGCTATCTCGATCAGCCCCGCGAGGCGGTGCTGCAGCTGCTGCCGTCGCACTGGCTGACGGCCTATCAGGACGTGCTGGCAGGCATCCGCCATGAGGTCGAGGCCTCCGGCGTGTTCGACTGGCCCGGGCTGCGCTGCCAGGGCGACTGTCATCCCGGCAATGTGCTGTGGACGCGCGATGACGGTCCCTGGCTGCTGGACTTCGATGACTGCCAGACAGCGCCGGCGGTTCAGGATCTGTGGATGCTGCTGTGCGGTGACGAGCGCGAGCGCCGTCTGCAGCTGGACGAGCTGCTGGCCGGCTACGAGACCTTCCGCGAGCTGGATCGGCGCGAGCTGGCGCTGATCGAGCCCCTGCGCGCGCTGCGCATGGTGCATTACATGGGCTGGCTGGCCATGCGCTGGCAGGATCCCGCATTTCCGTCGGCGTTTCCCTGGTTCGGCACGGAGGCGTGCTGGAGCGAGCACGTGCAGGATCTGGGTCGGCAGCTGGAGCGCTTGCGCGAGCAGGGCCGGAATGACGGATGGCAGTCGCTGAACTGACCAGTGGTAGTGCCCTCGACGCAGGCTGGGAGTATCGTTAGCCAACTGTTGTCTGGTTGTTTTCTGACCGCCAAGCGCAGGGGGCGCGCCGATGTCCGTCAGTCCGTTGCTGGAACTGCTGCAAGACTGGGAAACCGGCCAGGTATCGCGTCGTCACCGGCTGTCCCATGTGGTTGGCCTGCACCTGCACGCCACCGACCTCATCAAGCTGCGGGCACTGGGCTCGCTGTATCAGCTCGATGAGTCGGACATCATTTCCAGCCTGCTGCATGTGGCTCTGCTGGAGCTGGAGGGCAGTCTGCCCGGTGATGCCCCGCTGGGGGCGACGGCGCTAGATCCCGTGCTCTCCGGTCATCTCGGCGGGCCGGTCACCATGCCACGCTACCTCGACAAGATCCGCGAGATTGCCCGCGGCGGCTGACTCCTGCCGATCCTTCCGTCATCTGTCGGTTTGACTCCCGCTGCCTGCTTGGCTAGTTTCGCCCATGAAACCAGTCAGGAGTCGCCCATGTCGGACGCCAGCCAGCCGGCTTCCCATCAGACCATCCTGGTCGATGGCAAGCCCCGTTACCATGAACCCGCGCCCCAGGGCATCGATGTCGAGCAGTTTCGCCAGGTGGTGACCAGCCGCCGCTCGGTGCGCAAGTTCACCCGCAAGCCCATTCCCCGCGAGGTGCTCGATGACTGCCTGGACATGGCCCTGCTGGCACCCTGTTCCTCGGGCCTGCAGCCCTGGGAGTTCTATGTCGTGCGCTCGCCCGAGAAGAAGGCGAAGCTGGTCAAGGCCTGCATGAGTCAGCTGGCTGCCAAGACGGCTGCCGAGCTCATCGTCTGTGTCGCCCGCACTGATCGCATCGATGACTTTGCCCGCAAGATGCTGCGCGAATGGCCGATGCCGGATGTCCCCAAGCTGGTGCAGCGCTATTACCAGCTGATTCCCTACAACTACGCGCCGGGCCCGCTGAACAGCTTCGCGTTGGTCAAGAAGGCCGCCTTTGCTGCCGGCGGTCTGTTCGCCGCCGTGCCGCGCGGTCCCTATACCAGCTCCGAAGTGCAGCTCTGGGCTGCCAAGAGCACGGCACTGGCGTGCGAGAACCTGGTGCTGGCTTTCCGCGCCCACGGCTACGACACCTGCATGATGGAGGGCTTTGACGAGGTGCGCGTGCGCAAGCTGCTCAAGCTCGACGACGGCGCCTTCCCGATCATGGTGGTGGGGGCGGGTGAGCGTGCCGACGATGGCGTGTTCTGGCCTCAGGTGCGTTTCGAGCGCGAGCTTTTCGTACACGAGGTCTGATGCCGGCAGCCCCCTCTCCGTCGGCCATCCGCTGCTGCTGACGGAGGGAGGGCAGGGTGTCAGTCCGCTTCCAGCACCATGGCGGCGCCAATGCCGCCGGCCGCGCAGGCCGTGGTCAGCGCGAAGCCGCCGCCGCGACGCTTGAGCTCGTGCAGGGCCTGGGTGATCACGCGGGCGCCGGTGGCACCGAAGGGGTGCCCGTAGGCAAGGCTGCCGCCATTCACGTTGAGCAGGCTGCGGTCGATCTCTCCCAGCGCCTTGTCCAGTCCCAGTTCATCACGCGCATAGCGGTCACTGGCCAGTCCGCGCAGATTGCAGGCCAGCTGGCCGGCAAAGGCCTCGTGCATGTCCACCAGGGTGAGGTCGGCCAGCGTCAGGCCGGCACGTGCCATGGCGATGGGGGCGGCCTTGACCGGGCCCATGAGCAGATCGTCCTGCGGTGTCTTGGCAGCAAAGGCGTAGGAGCGGATGTAGCCCAGCACCTCGCGGCCTTCGGCCTGGGCCCGCGCTTCGCTCATCAGCAGCAGGGCGGCTGCGCCATCGGTGAGCGGACTGGCATTGCCAGCAGTGACCGAGCCGCTGCCACTGGTATCGAACACCGGCTTCAGGCGGTCGTAGCTGGCGCGCTCGGACTGCATGCGCACGAGGTTGTCCGCCTTCAGCGGGCCGGTCGGCAGATCCACGGTCATGACCTGGTCATCCAGGCGTCCTTCGCGCCAGGCGCGTGCCGCGTTGCTGTGCGAGGCGTGGGCAAGGTCATCCTGCTCGGCACGGCTGACCCCCCATTTCCTGACCATCTTTTCCGTGCTCTGGCCCATGGTTTCGCCGACCGAGAACTCGGTGATCGAGGGCTGACGGGGCAGGATGTCACCAGGGCGCAGCGTTGCCAGCAGCTTCAGGCGCTCGCCAGCGGAGCGCGCGAAGCTGACATCGCGCAGGGTCGAGGAGAATTTTGCCGACATGGGCAGGCGCACGCTGCTGGTCGAGTCCGTGCCGCCGGCGATGGCCACCTCGGCACTGCCCGCCAGAATGCTTTCGGCCGCGCTGGCAGCGGTCTGGAAGCTGGTGGCACAGGCGCGGGTGATGGAGTAGGCATCAAGGTCGTGCAGCCCCAGCTGCAGGGCGATTTCACGCGCGATGAACGGCGCCTCCGGGATCATCACCGTCATGCCATAGACGAGCTGATCGACATCCTGCGGCCTGAGCTGGTTGCGCAGGTTCTGGCGTGTGCTCATGACAGGTATCCGGGGATAGGGGCGGGAAGCGCCCGGTCAGCGGATTCTGGCAGTGCGGTGACAGCCGTCAATGACATGCCGGGGTGACCGTAATGCTCAGCACGGCATGCCGGTGGTGACGATCACTTGACTTGCCTCGCCAAGGCCTCAGACTCACCCTGCATGGTCATGCCACAGGCATGCCGTGATTCCCTGGATTCCGAGAGAACCGAGATGAAGAAGTTGTGGGCTGTTCTGGCCATCCTGCTGTCGTTCACCCTGACCCTTGAAGCGGTCCACGCCAAGCGTCTTGGCGGTGGCAAGACCTTCGGCCGCACCTATCAGACCGCGCCTGCACCGCAGCGCCAGGATGCCATGCCGGCCAGCAGCCCGCAGCAGGCTGCCAAGCCCGCTGCCGCACCATCGACCGGCAAGGGCATGATGGGTGGTCTGCTCGGCGGTCTGCTGGCGGGCGGTCTCATCGCGGCGCTGTTTGCCGGCGGTGCCTTTGACGGCCTGCAGATCATGGATGTCGTGCTCATTGCGGCAGCCGTGTTCCTGATCTTCTTCATCCTGCGACAGCTGCGTGGCGGCGCCGGCAGGCGCCAGCCGTCCTACGCGACGGCCGCTCCGGCGGCCGCATCGGTGCAGACGCGCAACAGTGCCACGCCGGTTTTCGGCAGTGCCGCCGGCAGCCCGCGTGCCGCCGCGCCCGCAGTACCCATGAACCTGCCCCTGGGCTTTGATTCGCCGGCCTTCCTGACGGGTGCCGGCGAGCACTACCGCATTCTGCAGGCGGCCTGGAACAGCAATGATCTGGCCACGATCCGCGAGTACTGCACGCCGGCGCTCTATGATCAGCTGCGTGTCGAGCGCGCGGCCCTGCCGGCCGAGCAGCACACCGAGATCCTGGCGCTGGACGCCGATCTGGTGCGCGCCGACCAGCAGTTCGGCATGGCCGAGGTCAGCGTGCGCTTCCGTGGCCGCTACCGCGATGCCGTCGAGGGTGTCGAAGAGGACTTCACCGACATCTGGCATCTGGAGCGTGACTGCAGCAAGGCCGATGCCCCCTGGCATGTCACCGGTGTTGAAACGCTCTGAGGTCGTCGCCCGGACGGATGCCCTGTGTGTCCGTCCGGGCAATGTGCTAGCGTCGTCGTGACAGGGCCGCAAACCCGTTGATGCCGGTCCTGCCTGTCGTGTTGACCTGTCTCCCTAGCAACGAAAGGACGAAGACCGTGGCGCTGACCTATTCCCTGCTTGACGTGTTTGCCGATGTGCCCTTCCAGGGCATACAGATCCCCGTGGTGATGCTCGATGGACAGGTGCTGAGCGAGGAAAGGAAGCAGGCCATCGCCAGCGAGTTTCCGCAGACGGAAACGGTGTTCCTCGATCCGTCATCGCATGAGTTTCCGGCCACGGTGTTCAACAGCAAGGGGCCGTGCCTGTTTGGCGCCCATACCATCCTGGCCGCGTCGTATGCGGCATGTGAGCGCGGGCTGGTCAGTGACGAGGGGGCGTATTCCCGCTTCCTGCTGCGCCAGCAGCAGCAGGTCATCGAGAGCTTCATCGACAAGACCGGGAGCGGTCCGGGCACCATCCAGTTCACCCGCACCCTGAGCGCCACCCAGGATCGCTACACGCCCGAGCTGCCGCATCTGGCGGCGGCGCTCAACACCGACGAGCGTCATCTGGCCTTCAGCAAGTACCGCCCGCGGGTGGTCAGTGTCGATCAACCGGTGCTGATCATTCCATTCACCCGTCCCGAGCATGTCCTGGCCGCCAGCCTCAATCCGGCGCGCTGGGCGGATCTGGCCGGGCAGGTCTACACCTCGCAGCTGTTCCTGTTCGCGCCCGGTACGGTCACCGGCCAGTCCCAGTTCCATGGTCGCCTGCTCAATCTTGACCTGGGCCGGGACGTGTTTCCGCCCATCGGCAGCGTCATGCCCGAGTTCATCGCCTATCTGGCCGAGCAGGATGACACCGCGCAGGGCACGCACACCTTTGCCATTGATCGCGGCAGCATGGGGACGCGCAAGAGCATCCTGCATGTCGAGTTCGACAAGCGTCCGGGCCGCGAAGTGCGCTGCCGCATCGGCGGCCATGTGATCAAGATGGGGGTCGGCGAGCTGCTGCACGCCTGAGGGCCGGCCGTGGCGCTGCTCAGCAGCGCTCCAGCGCCCCGGCAGCCCGGCAGGGCACCAGGTGGCTCTCGAACTGGCGAGCCGCCTTTTCCCAACTGCATGCCAGCGCGGCTGCGCGTACCTTGCCCCGGTCCAGCGAGATCGCGGCCATGCAGGCGGCGCGCAGATCCTCGCGCAGGCAGCCGCTTAGGCCTTCCTGGACCACATCCACCGGGCCGGTGACCGGATAGGCTGCAACCGGCAACCCGGAGGCCATGGCCTCGAGCATGACCAGTCCGAAGGTGTCGCTGCGGCTGGGAAACACGAAGACATCCCCGCTGGCCAGCAGGGATGCCAGCGCTTCGCCGAACCGGTAGCCCGTGAAATGTGCGTCGGTAAAGCGGCGTTCAAGCTCGCGCCGTGCCGGGCCGTCACCGATCACCAGCTTGCTGCCGGGCAGTTCCAGCGCGAGAAAGGCAGGCAGGTTCTTTTCCACGGCGAGCCTGCCGACATAGACCCAGACCGGGCCGGGCAGGCCGGATGCCTGTGCCTTGGCCGGGTCGAACAGGACGGTGTCGACGCCACGCCCCCACATCACCACGTGCCGGAAGCCATGTGCGGTCAGCTCGGCGCGTACCTGCGGGGTTGCCACCAGCGTGGCGCTGGCCTCGTCGTGGAACCAGCGCAGCATCCGATACACCGCCGCTGCCGGAATGAACGGAAAGCGCTGGTGCACGAACTCGGGAAACTGTGTGTGATATGACGTGGTGAAGCGCAGGCCGTTGCGGCGGCACCAGGCCCTGGCGGCCAGGCCCAGCGTGCCTTCGGTGGCGATGTGCACGCAATCCGGCGCGAATGCCTCCAGCAGCCGCGACAGGCGACGGCCCGGAAACAGGGGCAGGCGAATCTCCGGATAGCTGGGCAGGGGCACGGTCAGGAAGCCGCAGTCCGGCGAGAACACGGCGACCTCGTGGCCGAACTGCTCGAGCAGCTCACGGGTACGGGTCAGGGTGGTGACCACCCCGTTGACTTGGGGCGACCAGGCATCAGTGCAAACGGCTATTTTCATGCCATGAGCCTGTCGCCTGAAGATGACAGGTGCGTAACGCTTGCGTGACGATCCGGCCACACCGGCTGTCACGCAATCATCATCGACGTGCAATCGCTTCTTAGCATGGCCGCTTCAGCATGATCGCCATGAACAAGATCAGCTCTCGCCTCGTGCTCCCCCGCAACACCGTGCTGGCGCGTTTCGACGTGCTGGAATACCGGCTTTGCGTGACCATCAACCAGACCTCGCGGCGCGAGGTGGTGCGATGCTTCTTCGCCGGTATCAGCCGCCTTGGCGATGGCGTGTTCTGGTACGTGCTGCTGGCCATGCTGGTCATCCAGGGGCCGGCGGAACAGCTGGCTGCGGCGCAGATGGCTGCCACGGCGCTGGTGGGCGTGGTCATCTACAAGCTGCTCAAGGGCAGTCTGGTGCGGGAGCGGCCATTCATTGCCCATCGCGACATTCAATGCGGCTGTCCGCCGCTGGATCGCTACAGCTTTCCCTCCGGGCACACCTTGCAGGCCGTGCTGTTCACTACGCTGGCACTGGCCTGGTTCCCGGCGCTGGCGCCCGTGCTGCTGCCATTCACCGTGCTGGTCGCGCTGTCACGTGTGGTGCTGGGCCTGCACTATCCCACGGATGTGGTCTGTGGCGCCCTGATCGGCTACGGTCTGGCGCAGGCGTCTCTGGCTTGGTGGCCGGCTCTGGCGTGACCTGATTTGCGGGAGTGGCGGGGCGGGTGAGCGACTGGAAACATCCGAGGCATGGATGCCGAGGAGAGCCCCAGGGAGGGGTTCACGCGGTTTCCAGGCGCTCATCCGCCCCCACCACGTTGCGCTAAGCAAGTGCCAGCCATTTCTGAAAACCCCAGTCCCAGAAAGCGAAAAGCCCGGCACATGGCCGGGCTTTTCGCATTACCGGGTCAGGATCAGGTCAGCTGGGCGACGTTGATCTTGTCGGCTTGTTCCGTGTACTCGCCCATCTTGTCGAAGTTCAGGTAACGGTAGATGTCACCAGCCATCGAGTCGATCTTGCCGGCGTACTCCATGTACTCGGCAACGGTGGGCAGCTTGCCCATCACGGCGGCGACGGATGCGAGCTCTGCCGATGCGAGGTAGACATCGGCGCCCTGACCGAGACGGTTCGGGAAGTTGCGGGTCGAGGTCGAGACGCAGGTGGTGTTCGGCGCGACGCGGGCCTGGTTGCCCATGCACAGCGAGCAGCCCGGCATTTCGGTACGGGCACCGGCGCGGCCGTAGATGTTGTAGTAGCCTTCCTCCATCAGCTGGTGCTCGTCCATGCGGGTCGGCGGAGCCAGCCACAGGCGGGTGGCGAGCGAGCCGCCTTCCACCTTGTCGAGCAGCTTGCCGGCAGCACGGAAGTGGCCGATGTTGGTCATGCACGAACCGATGAACACTTCATCGATCTTCGCGCCGGCGACCTGGGACAGCGGCTTGGCGTCGTCCGGATCGTTCGGGCAGCACAGGATCGGTTCCTTGATCTCGTTCAGGTCGATCTCGTAGACCGCAGCGTACTCGGCGTCAGCATCGGCACGCAGCAGCGACGGGTTGGCCAGCCACTTCTCCATGGCCTCGATGCGGCGAGCGATGGTGCGGGCGTCACCGTAGCCCTGCGAGATCATCCACTTCAGCATGGTGATGTTCGAGGTCAGGTATTCCTTCACCGAAGCTTCCGACAGGGTGATCGAGCAGCCGGCGGCGGAGCGTTCGGCCGACGCGTCGGAGAGTTCGAAGGCCTGTTCCACGGTCAGATCCTCGAGACCTTCGATCTCGAGGATGCGGCCGTTGAAGACGTTCTTCTTGCCCTTCTTCTCGATGGTCAGCTCACCACGCTGGATGGCCGCGTAGGGAATAGCATGGACCAGGTCGCGCAGGGTAATGCCAGGCTGCATCTTGCCCTTGAAGCGGACCAGCACCGATTCCGGCATGTCCAGCGGCATGACGCCGGTGGCTGCGGCAAAGGCGACCAGACCGGAGCCGGCCGGGAACGAGATGCCGATCGGGAAGCGGGTGTGCGAGTCGCCGCCGGTGCCGACGGTGTCGGGCAGCAGCATGCGGTTCAGCCAGGAGTGGATGATGCCGTCACCCGGACGCAGCGAGACGCCGCCGCGGTTCATGATGAAGTCCGGCAGCGTGTGGTGGGTGTTGACGTCGACCGGCTTCGGGTAGGCGGCGGTGTGGCAGAACGACTGCATCACGAGGCCGGCGGAGAAGCCCAGGCAGGCCAGGTCCTTGAGTTCGTCGCGGGTCATCGGGCCGGTGGTGTCCTGGGAGCCGACGGTGGTCATCTTCGGTTCGCAGTAGGTGCCCGGGCGCACGCCCTGGCCTTCCGGCAGACCGCAGGCGCGACCGACCATCTTCTGGGCCTGGGTGTAGCCCTTGCCGGTGTCGGCCGGCTGCTGCGGCTGGCGGAACAGGGTCGACGGGGCCAGGCCCAGGGCTTCACGGGCCTTGCCGGTGAGACCGCGGCCGATGATCAGGTTGATGCGGCCGCCGGCGCGCACTTCGTCGAGCAGGACCGGGGTCTTCAGCGGGGCCTTGGCGATCTCGGCACCAGCCTTGAATGCGGTCACGGTGGCGGTGGCGTGGTCGATCTTCAGGACGATCTCGTCACCCATGCCCATCTGGCCGACATCGAGCTCGATCGGCAGGGCGCCGGCGTCTTCCATGGTGTTGAAGAAGATCGGGGCGATCTTGGAGCCGATGCAGACGCCGCCTTCACGCTTGTTAGGGATGTGCGGGATGTCGTTGCCGAAGAACCACAGCACCGAGTTTGTGGCGGACTTGCGGCTGGAGCCGGTGCCGACCACGTCGCCGACGTAGGCGACCGGGTTGCCCTTGGCGATCAGGCCCTTGATCTGGGTCAGCGGGCCGATTTCCTGCGGCTTTTCCGGGGTGATGCCGTCGCGCGTGTTCTTCAGCATGGCGTTGGCGTGCAGCGGAATGTCCGGGCGGCTCCAGGCGTCCTGCGCCGGGGAGAGGTCGTCGGTGTTGGTTTCGCCGGTGACCTTGAACACGGTCAGCGTGATCTCGGTCGGCACGTCCGGACGGCCGGTGAACCATTCGGCGTCAGCCCAGGACTGCAGCACGGCCTTGGCATTGGCATTGCCGGCCTTGGCCTTTTCCTCGACATCGTGGAAGGCGTCGAAGACCAGCAGGGTCTTCTTCAGGGCTTCGGCGGCGGCAACACCGAGTTCGGCGTCATCGAGCAGACGAATCAGCGGTTCGACGTTGTAGCCGCCGAGCATGGTGCCGAGCAGATAGACAGCACGTGCCTTGCTGACCAGCGGCGAACTGGTTTCGCCCTGGGTGACGGCAGCCAGGAAGGCGGCCTTGACGTAAGCGGCCGGGTCAACGCCAGCAGGAACGCGGTTTTCCAGCAGGTCGACCAGGAAGGCTTCCTCGCCGGCGGGCGGGTTCTTCAGCAGTTCGACGAGTGCAGCGACCTGCTTGTCATCGAGGGGCTTCGGGGGAACGCCGAGGGCGGCGCGTTCGGCAACGTGTTGACGGTAGGCTTCGAGCACAGTGTGTGTCCTCAATCGGGCGGGAGGAGCCCTGTCGCCGACCGTTTGCCGAGTGGGGCAGAAGCCGGAGGCAGGGCGAGAAAACGGTTGAAAAGTCTAGCGGAAAGCCCTCTGGAAGGGTAGGTCATTACTTGAAGCCGAACCGCTCGTCGAGCATGCCCTTGTCGCTGGGCTGCTTGGTGGCGTAGTCGCGCGGCGGCTCGAAGTCGGCCAGGTCGGCACTGTCATGACCATAGGAGTGGTAATGCAGCGACGGATTCACGGGGCTTTCCAGGCGCTGGAAGTTGTTGGCCGGATTGTCTTCGCTGGCCCGGCGCGGGTTCTCGCAGAGCGTGCGGGCGCCATCGACCAGATGCTGATGCATGTCGCGGTAACGCTGGGTCAGCTCGTTGACCAGCTCGGCCGAGTGCTCGAAGTGCGAGGCCACGGCATGCTGGTAGTTCTCATGCCGGCCCTGCAGGTCGGTGAGCAGGGTTTCCAGTTCCTTGACGCGCAGATCGGATGGCTGGCGGCGGGCATAAAGAAAGCCGGCGCCAGCGCCCAGCACGAAAAAAAGAATATGCAGCAATACCGTCATCAGATGTCTCCAGGTCCGGACGCAGCCGGAGTTTGCCGGCGTGCGCGTTGGCGCAGGCCGCGTGTCGCTATACCATGCCGTCCTCGATTGCAGCCCCGGGAGGGACGGCCAGGTGACTTGCCAGCACGCAGAAGACTGCCTTGGGCAGCCAGGAGAGAGGGCCATCCTGATTCCGGGAGCTGCGGGCGGGCTCGAGGCGGTTCTGAGTGTGCCTCAGAGCGCGTTGGAGGGCACGGCTTTTCCGACAATAGTGGCAGTGATCTGCCACCCTCATCCACTGATGGGGGGCACCATGCAGAACAAAGTCGTGTTCACGCTGCATCGTGCCTGTCGCGACCTGGGCATGGCCACGATACGCTTCAACTTTCGCGGCGTGGGTGCCAGTGCCGGGACTTATGGCGAAGGGGTTGGCGAGCAGGAGGATCTGCTCGCCGTGCTGGCCTGGCTGGATACGCTGCCGCAGCGTCCGGCACTGGTTCTGGCCGGTTTCTCGTTCGGCTCCTGGGTGACGGCGTCGGTGCTGGCGCGTGTGCAGGCGGCTGGCTGGGCATTGCGCACCGCATTGCTGGTGGCGCCGCCGGTGACCCGCTTTCCGCTTGATGGCCTGGTGCTGCCGCCAGTCACCCGCGCGATCTACGGAGATGCCGACGAGGTGGTTGATCCGGTGGCCATGGCGGACTGGTTGAGGCGCGCTTTGCCGGTCGAAGCGGTCACCTGTCTGGCTGGGGCCGGTCATTTCTTTCACGCGCGCCTGGGTGAATTGAAAGACTGGGCGACGCGGTGTATTCAGAACAGTGGTGTCAGGGAGTGAGCACAACGATGTCATTGAACATGGGGCCTCTGCAGCGCTACGAGTCCGAGCTCGCGGAGCGCGGATACCAGCCGGATCCGGCGCAGCGCGCTGCGGTTGAGGCTCTTGATGGCGTCCATCAGGTGCTGCTGCAACGCTACGAGCGTGCACAGCGGGTGCGCGGTCCGGCGCGCCTGCGCGAGATCAAGCGCCAGAAGGTGCCGGCCCAGGGGGTCTACCTCTGGGGTGGGGTGGGGCGTGGCAAGACCTGGCTGATGGATCTGTTTTTCGACACGCTGCCGTTCCGTCGCAAGCTGCGCATCCATTTCCACCGCTTCATGCAGCAGGTGCATCATCAGCTGGCCGAGCTGCAGGGCATTGCCGATCCGCTAACCGAAGTCGCCGAGCGTCTGCACAAGGATGCCGTGGTGATCTGTTTCGATGAGTTCTTCGTCACCGACATCGGCGACGCCATGATTCTCGGCGGTCTCTTCGAACGCCTGTTCGCCCGTGGCGTGACCCTGGTGGCAACCTCCAACATCGTGCCTGACAGGCTGTACGAGAACGGCTTGCAGCGTCAGCGCTTCCTGCCCGCGATCGCCCTGGTCAAGCAGCATTGCCAGGTGCTCAATGTCGACGCCGGCATCGATTACCGCCTGCGCGTGCTCAGCCGTGCCGAGCTGTATCACGAGCCGCTGGATGACGCTGCCGCCGCCATGCTGCGGAAGAACTTCGACGAGCTGGCCCAGGGCATGGCATCGAGTCACGAGCCGATAACGGTGAATGCACGCCAGATCGCCGTGGTGCAACGTACCGAGGACACGCTCTGGGCCGACTTTGCCGAGCTCTGCGAGCAGCCGCGCAGCGCGCATGACTACATCGAGCTGGCGCGCGAGTACCATACCGTGCTGCTGTCGGCGGTGCCGGCCATGGGGGCGGAGAATGACGATGCGGCCCGCCGATTCATCAATCTGGTCGACGAGTTCTATGATCGAGGCGTCAAGCTCATCATCACGGCTGCCGTTCCGCTGCTTCAGCTCTATGGCCAGGGCAGGCTAAACTTCGAGTTCCAGCGCACCCTGAGCCGGCTGCAGGAGATGCAGTCGCACGAGTATCTGGCCCGTGAGCATCGGCCCTGAGTGTCGCCGGCAGAAAAACTTCGCTGCTGGCGGTTGCACAGGGGCGAGTCCTTGGGTACTATTCGCGACCTCATTGCGGCGGCCTGAAATACGGGTGGTCGCCAAACTTGATTTTTTGAAGGCATGTTGACATGAAGACTATCAGTGCCAAGCCCGAAACCGTGAAGCGCGACTGGTTCGTCGTCGATGCCAACGGCAAGACGCTGGGTCGCTTGGCGTCCGAGATCGCCCGTCGCCTGCGCGGCAAGCACAAGCCGGAGTTCACTCCGCACGTGGATACCGGCGATTACATCGTTGTCGTGAATGCTGCCCAGGTGGCAGTCACCGGCAACAAGATGCAGGACAAGATGTACTGGCACCACACCGGCTTCCCGGGTGGCATCAAGGGCGTGAATCTGGACAAGCTCATGGCTCACCGTCCGGAAGCCGCGCTCGAGATCGCCGTCAAGGGCATGCTGCCCAAGGGCCCGCTGGGTCGCGACATGCTGGCAAAGCTGAAGGTGTACGGTGGTGCTGAGCACCCGCACGCCGCGCAGCAGCCGCAAGAACTGAACATCTGAGCAGAGCATCATGACTGTGCAAGCTAACTATGGTACCGGTCGTCGCAAGACGGCAACCGCTCGTGTCTTCCTGAGCCCGGGCGCTGGCAACATCGTCGTCAACGACCGTCCGCTGGACACCTACTTCGGTCGTGAAACCGCTCGCATGGTGGTTCGTCAGCCGCTGGAGCTGGTTGAGCTGCTGAGCAAGTTCGACATCAAGGTCACCGTCGCTGGTGGTGGCATCGGTGGTCAAGCTGGCGCCATTCGTCATGGCATCACCCGTGCACTGATCGAATACAACGAAGAACTGAAGTCGCCGCTGCGCAAGGCCGGCTTCGTGACTCGCGACGCCCGCGAAGTCGAGCGCAAGAAGCTCGGCCTGCGCAAGGCGCGCAAGCGTCCGCAATACTCCAAGCGCTGATCTCCGGCGTTTGTCGAAAGGGCCTGCAGACTTCCGTCTGCGGGCCTTTTTCGTTTTTGTCCGAGGCCCCGTTCGTCGGTTGGAAGCCGCATGTTTATTGGCTTTCCGGCAGATCGTCCGCCTTGTCACTGGAAAGTGATTTCATTACCATTAGTGGGCTTTTTTCTCGCTCTGTCAGTGGTCTGCAATGTCGCTGACGGCCCAAAGCTGATTCGGAGAGTGCGTCAATGAGTACTGACGGCGTAAACATGGATCGCCGGCGCTTGCTGCTGGGGACGACTGCAGCCCTCGGGGCGGTAGGCGTCGCGGCAGTTGCCGTGCCATTTGTCAAATCCTGGAACCCGAGTGCCAAGGCGAAAGCCGCCGGTGCTTCTGTCGTGGCCGACATCAGCCAGCTTGAGCCGGGTCAGCGCGCTGTCTTCGAATGGCGTGGCAAGCCGGTCTGGGTGGTGCGTCGCACGCCCGAGATGATCGCCAACCTGAAGGCGGTCGAAGGCGATCTCAGCGATCCCAATTCCGACGTTGAAGATCAGCAGCCGGCCTACGCGAAGAACGCGACGCGTTCGATCAAGCCCGAGATTCTCGTGCTGACCGGCATCTGCACCCACCTGGGCTGCTCGCCGCTGTTCCGTCCGGAAGTGGCTGCCGCCGATCTCGGTGCCGACTGGAAGGGCGGTTTCTTCTGCCCCTGCCACGGTTCCCGCTTCGACCTCGCGGGCCGTGTCTTCAGTGGCGTTCCGGCGCCGACCAACCTGGTGGTGCCGCCGCACATGTACGAAAGCGACAAGGTCATCATCATCGGTGAGGAGAAGGCCTAATGGCAAACATCGGCAAGAGCCTGATGGGCTGGGTGGATGCGCGCTTCCCCGCGACTGAAACCTACGAATATCACATGTCGAAGTATTACGCGCCGAAGAACTTCAACTTCTGGTACTTCTTTGGCGTGCTGTCGATGATCGTGCTGGTCAACCAGCTGGTCACCGGCATCTGGCTGACCATGTCCTACAGCCCGACCGGCGAGGACGCCTTCGATTCCATCGAATACATCATGCGTGACGTCGAGTACGGCTGGCTGCTGCGCTACATGCACTCCACCGGCGCGTCGGCGTTCTTTGTCGTGGTCTATCTGCACATGTTCCGCGGTCTGCTCTACGGCTCCTACAAGAAGCCGCGCGAGCTGGTCTGGCTGTTCGGCATGGGCATCTACCTGGTGCTGATGGCGGAAGGCTTCTTCGGCTACCTGCTGCCCTGGGGCAACATGTCCTACTGGGGTGCCCAGGTGATTCTCAACCTTGCCGGTGCCGTGCCGGTGGTGGGCGAGGAACTGGTGACCTGGGTGCGCGGTGACTACCTGATCTCCGGCATCACCCTGAACCGCTTCTTCGCGCTGCACGTGGTGGCCCTGCCGCTGATCCTGGTGGCCCTGGTGTTCATGCACCTGGTGGCGCTGCACCATGTCGGCTCGAACAACCCGGACGGTGTCGACATCAAGAAGGTCAAGGGCGAGGATGGCATTCCGCTCGACGGCGTGGCCTTCCACCCGTACTACACCGTGCACGACCTGGTCGGCATCGTGGTGTTCCTGGCAGCCTTCTCGGCGGTGATCTTCTTCTTCCCGGATGGCGGCGGCTACTTCCTCGAGCGTCCCAACTTCGAGCCGGCCAATCCGCTGAAGACGCCTGACCACATCGCGCCGGTCTGGTACTACACGCCGTTCTACGCGATCCTGCGTGCCGTGCCGTCCAAGCTCGGTGGCGTGATTGCCATGGGTGCCGCGATCGCCATCCTGTTCGTGCTGCCGTGGCTGGACAAGAGTCCGGTGCGCTCGATCCGCTACAAGGGCACGCAGAGCAAGATCTGGCTGACCCTGTTCGTGATCAGCTTCATCGGTCTCGGCTACCTGGGCGCGGTGCCGTCGGATCCTGTGCGGACCCTGTTCTCGCAGATCTTCACCCTGATCTATTTCCTGTTCTTCCTGCTGATGCCGTTCTACACCTCGATGGAAACGGTGAAGCCGGTTCCTGATCGTGTCACCGGAGGGGCGCACTGATGAAAAAGCTGATTCTGTCGCTCCTGCTGGTGCTGTCGCCCGCTGCTGCCATGGCAGCAGCAGGTGGTGGCTGCGGCACGCTCGCCGAGTGCGAAAAGGCGCCGGTCAACCTGCATGACAAGGCTTCGCTGCAGCACGGTGCCCAGCTCTTCCTGAGCTACTGCTCCGGCTGCCACAGCGCCAAGTACATGCGCTACGAGCGCATCGCCCAGGATCTGGAGATCGATCCCAAGCTGGTCGAGCAGTACATGATGTTCACCACCGACAAGATTGGTGACGGCATCGATGCCAAGGTCAACCCCAAGGACCAGGCCAAGTGGTTCGGCAATGCACCGCCGGACCTCTCGCTGGAGACCCGTTTCCGTTCGCCGGACTGGGTCTACACCTATCTGCTCAACTTCTACCCGGATGACAAGCGCCCGTTCGGCGTCAACAACCGGGTGTTCAAGGACGTGGCGATGCCGCACGTGCTCGAACCGCTTGAGCGCAAGCTGGGTCCGGAAGCCTATGAAGAGGCGGTGGGCGATCTGGTCAACTTCATGACCTACATGGCCGAGCCGATTCGCGCCACGCGTGAACGCATGGGCTTCTGGGTGCTGCTGTTCCTGGGCATCCTGTTCATTCCGGTCTATCTCCTGAACAAGGAGTTCTGGAAGGACATCAAGTAAGCGCAAGCCTGCCCTCGTGACGCGAGGGCGGTCCGGCGGGACGCAAGGGGGACACTTCAGGGTGTCTCCCTTTTGTCTTTTCTAGTCCCTGTCGCGTGCAAGGGGAGGAGTGAGGTATGGGTATCGTGGCAAGGCGTGCGTCCATGACGTTCTATTCGGACGCGGCAGATCACTACAGTCACCGTGTTCGTTTCGTGCTGGCTGAAAAGGGGGTGTCGGTCGACGTGGTCCAGGTGACCGATGCCAACCGGCCTCATGACTTCGCTGACCTCACGCCGTACAACACGCTCCCCGTGCTGGTGGACCGCGAGCTGTCGCTGTACGAGACCCGCATCATGATGGAGTATCTCGACGAGCGCTTTCCGCATCCCTCGCTGCTGCCGGTGTATCCGGTGGCGCGGGCGCAGGCGCGTCTGCTGGCCTATCGCATCGAGCGTGACTGGTGTCCGCAGGTCGACCTGCTGCTGGCTGGCGGCGGTCGCGATGCCGCGATGCAGAAGGCACGCAAGATCCTGCGTGACGACCTGGTGACCATTGCGCCGGTTTTCGACGAGAAGCCCTTCTTCATGAGCGACGAGCTGTCATTGCTCGACTGCATGCTGGCGCCCATCCTCTGGCGCCTGCCGGTGCTGGGCATCGAGCTGCCGGATCGTTCCTGCCGCGGCCTGCTCAAGTACATGGACCGGGTGTTCCGCCGCGACGGTTTCCTTGCCAGCCTGACCGATGTCGAGCGCGACATCCGGCGCGGGAGCTGAGTCATGGCCATGCAGGGAACGCGACCGTACTTCATCCGGGCCATTCACGACTGGGTCGTGGATCGCCAGTGGACGCCCTATCTGCTGGTGAATGCCGAGTGGCCGGGTACCGAGCTGCCCCGGGCTTATGTCGAGGACGGTCGCATCGTGCTCAACATCGGGCCGAATTCCGTGCGTCATCTGCAGCTGGGCAATGACGAGATCGTTTTCTCGGCACGTTTCGGCGGGCAGCCGATGCAGGTGAGGGTGCCGATTGCGGCGGTGCTAGGCATCTATGCCCGGGAAAATGGCGAAGGTCTGTTCTTCGATGGCGATGAGTACGAGCCACTCCCGCCGGTCACGGATGGTGCCGGCGGCAGCGGCGGCGAGCCGGAAGCAAAGCCCCGGCCTGCCTTGCGCGTGGTGAAGTGATCAGCGTGCGTCCGGGCCCGGATCGGGCAGGATGTCGACAATCTTGACGATGCGCTTGACGCCATCCAGTGCCTGCAGGCGCACGATGGCGCGATCGGTTTCGCGCTGGGTCAGCTTGCCCATCAGATAGAGCGTGCCGCCGACGGCAATGACATTGGTCTGGCCGCTGTGCACGCCATCGGCGGTGCCGAGGCTGACATTGGCCTTGGACTCCAGCAGGTTGTCGATGCTGCGCTCGCCAAATGTGCGCGTCGGACCGATGCTGAGTTCGTTGTGCACCACCTGGATGTCAGGATAGCTGCGTGCGATGTCGGCAATGCGATCCTTCAGGGTCTGATCCTGGACTTCGCCGGTGAGCAGGGCGGCCTTGTAGAACACGGTGACCTCGATGCGCGCATCGCGGGCGGCCGGAATGTCGCGGTAGATGTCGCGACGTATGGCCTGGCCCAGACTGATGTCGTTCATGCGCACGCTGGTGGTGCGCGAGCCGGGGTCGGCAACATCGGGACCGACGCCGAGCTTGGCGAGAGTGGTGCAACCGCTCAGCGGCAGCAGCAGGGTGCCGGCAACCAGGCCGGCAAGCAGGGAGTGACGGGGGCTAGACAAGATCTGGGTCTCCAAACAGGGCGGTATCGATTAAGGCGCAGCAGCAGTGCAATGTAAACAGCTGCGCCTCGTGCACACGGTAGGTGCGGCTTTCGGGCATTGCGATCAGGATGTCGCGTTCATGCAGGATGTGCTGCAGGTCGCCACCGCCACTGCCGGTCAGGGCGATGACGGGGCAGCCACGCTCGTGGGCGGCGGCAACCACGTTCAGGATGTTGGCGGCCGTGGCGGTGGCCGACAGCACCACCAGCACGTCTCCGGGTTGCGCCAGGGTCAGAAACGGGCGCGAGAACGATTCGGTGAGGCGGTTGTCCTGCGCCAGCGCGCTCAGCGTTATGCTGTCCGGCGCCAGGGTGTAGGCAGGCAGTGCCGGGCGTTCGTGTTCGAAGCGGTTGAGCAGCTTGCTGACAAAGGACTGGGCATTGGCGCCGGAGGCACCGTTGCCGCAGCAGATCAGCTTGTGCCCGCTGACCAGGGCATCCACCATGAACATGGCGGCCTGCTCGATGCTCCCGGCCTGTTCTTCCGCGAGACGGGCCAGCATGGTCATGCTGTCCTGGCAGAGTTGCACGATGCGTTCTTGCATGGGATTTCCTAAGCGGCGGCAAATGCGCCGCGTATCCAGTGGCATTGCCAGTGTGGCGGCAATCCGGTCAGCCCGAAGACATCAAACCGCATGGCCCGGATCTGGTTGACCGGGTGACAGGCGAGAAAGTGACGGGCGGTGACAATCAGGCGACGCTGCTTGCTGAGGGTGACCGAGGCCAGTGCACCACCATAGGCCAGGTTGCGTCGCCAGCGTACCTCGGTGAACACCAGCACATTGGCAGCGGACAAGGTTATCAAGTCAATCTCGCCAGCGCGACAGTGATAGTTGCGTGCCAGCAGATGGTGGCCCGCCTGCAGCAGCCGGCGCAATGCATGATCCTCGGCGACACGTCCCTGGCATTGCTTGGGCGAGCCTGCAGCGAGACGGTGATGGCTTTTCATGGCGTGCTCCTGCGTTCCGGTCCGCATTAACGGATAGACTCTGCGCATCGTTTGCGCCACCTCGCCCGAGACTCGCCATGACCCCCGGAACCCTGTATGTCGTTGCCACTCCGATAGGCCATCTGGATGACATGACGCAGCGCGGCCGCGAGGTGCTGGCCGATGCCTCCCTGGTGGCGGCGGAAGACACGCGTCATTCCGGGCGTCTGCTGGCGGCCTACGGCATCGAGCGTGCGCTCACGGCCGTGCATGATCACAACGAGGCAGACCGGGTGCCTGACCTGCTGGCGCGACTGCAGTCCGGTGACAGCGTGGCACTGATTTCGGATGCCGGGACGCCGCTGATCAGCGACCCGGGCTATCGCCTGATTGCCGCTGCGCATGAGCATGGCGTGCGGGTGTCTCCGGTGCCGGGACCCTGTGCCGCGATTGCCGCCCTGAGCGCGGCAGGCCTGCCCAGTGACCGCTTCCTGTTCGAGGGTTTCCTGGCCGCCCGCACGGGGCCGCGGCGTGCGCGTCTCGCTGAACTGGCTGAGCTGCCGCATACCGTCATCTTTTACGAGGCACCTCACCGTATTGCCGAGACCCTGCAGGATCTGGTGGCGGAATGGGGGGGCGAGCGCCAGGCCACGTTGGCGCGCGAGCTAACCAAGACCTTCGAGACGGTGCGTCGCGCCACGCTGGCCGAGCTCGCGGCCTGGGTGGCCGAGGATGCCAATCAGCAGCGCGGCGAGATCGTGCTGGTGGTGGCGGGGGCGCCAGCGCGCACGCTGGACGACCAGCGCCTGCTGGCGCTGGATCAGGTGCTGTCGGTGCTGGTTGGCGAGTTGCCGGTGAAGCAGGCGGCCGGGCTGGCGGCGCAGCTGTTCGGGCTCAAGCGCAATGCGCTTTATGACCGTGCCCAGGCGCTGAAGCAGGCGGCGGCGAAAAATTCACCTTGAGTTCGCTGGCGCCTGCCCGTAAGCTCCGCGCCGGAGTCGGCCGGACGGTCGCTGCCGCCGCAAGGCGGGGGAGGAAAGTCCGGGCTTCGCAGGGCAGAGTGCCAGGTAACGCCTGGGCGGCGTGAGCCGACGGAAAGTGCAACAGAGAGCAGACCGCCGATGGCCCGATGTCCGCGAGGACACTTGTCGACCGCAAGGTTGACAAAGTGCTCCTGCACCGCCTCAGGCGGCGAGGATGGAGGGATCAGGCAAGGGTGAAACGGTGCGGCAAGAGCGCACCACGAGTCTGGCAACAGACCGGTACGGCAAACCCCACTCGAAGCAAGACCAAATAGGTGTCCAGACGCGTGGCCCGCGCGGGACACGGGTAGGTTGCTTGAGCGCACCGGCGACGGTGCGCCTAGAGGAATGACCGTCCTCGACAGAACCCGGCTTACAGGCCGACTCCACCTCATTTCCTCATGTCTAATGTTTGTAAGCCCTTTTCGCATATAGCTAAAAATTCTAGGTATCGCGAGACCATAAGGCGCGCATTAGAACTGTCTTGTAACCTATTGATTTAATTGGTTGCCATTCTGTGCATCAGCTTTCTGCTGATGCTGTAACTTATTGATATTTAATGACTAATAAAGACTTATAACTGTCTTGATTGTCCTTGACGCTCCCGCGTGCGCTCCCTATATTTCCCCAATGGTGGGGGAAAGTGTGGGTTTGTGGTGTTTTCTGGAAAACCCGCCCCCAGCCAAGGGATGACAGCATGTTTCGTGGCTACGACGAATTGACCATGGACGCGAAGGGGCGGATCGGCTTGCCGAGCCGCTACCACGATCGCGTGCTGGCCGAGTGTCAGGGCAGATTTGTCCTGACCGTCGACCTGCGCGAACCCTGCCTGGTGCTCTACCCGCTGACCGAGTGGGAGGCCATCGAGGCGCGCTTCAATGCCCTGCCGGGTGCCAACCCGCAAATTGCCCTGCTCAAGCGCCGCATCCTCGGCTATGCCACCGAAATCTCCCTCGACAGCGCCGGCCGCTTTCTGGTCAGCCCGGAGCTGCGCCAGTTTGCCGGTCTTGATCGTGCCGTGGTGCTGACCGGTCAGGGCAAGAAGTGCGAAATCTGGCACAAGGCGGCCTGGGATGCCCTGCAGGCGCAGATTCTGGCGGCCGACTTCTCGGCTGCCGAGCTCGCGCAAGCGATCGACACTCTGGCGCTCTGACCATGACGAGCTTCCAGCACCTCACCGTCCTGCTCGAAGAAACGGTTGCCGCCGTCATGGTGGACCCGCAGGGCTGCTATGTCGACGCCACCTTCGGTCGTGGCGGCCACAGCCGTCATCTGCTGGCGCAGCTGGGCGAGCAGGGCAGGCTGATCGCGTTTGACAAGGATCCGCTGGCGATCGCCGAGGGTGAGGCGCTGGCGCAGCGCGATGCCCGCTTCGAGATCGTTCACGAGTCCTTCGCCACGCTGCGCCAGCAGCTTGAGCAGCGCGGCCTGCTCGGTCGCGTCACGGGCATTCTGGCGGATCTGGGTGTGTCGTCGCCGCAGCTGGACGATGCCTCGCGTGGCTTCAGCTTCATGAATGACGGTCCGCTCGACATGCGCATGGACACCACGCGCGGCCGCTCTGCCGCCGAGTGGCTGGCCGAGGTGGGCGAAAGCGAGCTTGCCGATGTCTTCTTCACCTATGGCGAAGAGCGTCACTCGCGACGCATTGCCCGTGCCGTGGTGGCGGCTCGCGCGAAGGCCCCGATTACCGGTACGCGCCAGCTGGCCGAGCTGATTGCGGCTGCGCACCCGTCCTGGGAGCGTCACAAGCATCCGGCCACGCGCTGCTTCCAGGCCATTCGCATTGTCATCAACCGCGAGCTTGGTGATCTCGAGGATCTGCTGGCGCAGGCGCTTTCCGCGCTGGCGCCGGGCGGTCGACTGGCCGTGATCAGCTTCCATTCGCTGGAAGACAGGCTGGTCAAGCAGTTCATTCAGCGCGAAGAGCGTGGCGACGACTTTCCGGCCGGCTTGCCGGTGACGCAGGCGCAGATGAATCCGCGTCTGCGTCGTGTCGGCAAGGCTGTCGAGCCGAGTGCTGACGAGGTCGCCGCCAATCCGCGTGCGCGCAGCGCCCGCCTGCGTGTCGCCGAGCGACTGGGGGTGTCGGCATGAACTGGCAGACGCGCCTGCGCTCGCTGCGCTACTCCTTGCTGCAACCAGGTCTGCTGCAGACGGCTGCCGTGATTCTGGCGCTGGTGGCAGCCTCGGTCGCGGTCGCCTTCAGCGTACACAAGTCACGCCTCAATCTGGCCCAGCTGCAGGCGCTGCAGGCCGAGCGTGACCAGCTTGAGGTGGAGTGGGGTCAGCTGCTGCTCGAGCAGCAGGCCTGGGGCGCCTACGGTCGCATCGGCAAGGTGGCGGTTGACGAGATGGGCATGCGCCCGCCGGCACCTCAGGAAATCATGATGGTGCGGCCATGACCCGGCGTATCGAGCCCGAACTGCGCTACCCCTGGCGGCACCGTGTGCTGGTCGGGGTTTTCGGCATTCTGTTTGCCGGACTGGCGGCGCGTGCCGCCTATCTGACCATCATCGACAGTGACTTTCTGCGCGCCCAGGGTGATGCGCGCATGATGCGCACCGAGCCCATCATGGCCATGCGCGGCATGATTCGCGACCGCAATGGCGCCCCGCTGGCGGTGAGCACGCCGGTGGTGTCGATCTGGGTCAATCCGCGCCAGATGCTGGCTGCCAAGGTCGATCTGCATGCGCTGGCAGGTCAGCTTGGCCTGGAGCCGGTCGAGTTCAGCCGGCGCATCCAACGCAATGCCCGCAAGGGCTTTCTCTATGCCAGACGCCACCTGTCACCAGTGGTCGCCGAAGCGCTGCTGAATCGTGACATTCCCGGTGTTTACGGCATGACCGAATACCGTCGCTTCTATCCGGAGGCCGAGGTCACGGCGCACCTGCTCGGTTTCACGGATCTGGACGGACGCGGCAAGGAAGGCCTGGAGCTGGCGCTGGACGAGCAGCTTAACGGCGTGCCCGGCGAAAAGCGTGTCGTCAAGGATCTCAAGGGCCATCGCGTCCAGGACGTGGCGCTGCTGAAGGCGGCCCGACCGGGGCGCGAGGTCACGCTCAGCTTTGATTCGCGCGTCCAGTATGCCGCCTACCGCGAACTGGCGCGTGGCGTCTCCGAGCATGAAGCGGACGCCGGCGTGCTGGTGTCACTGGATGTCGAGACCGGCGAGGTGCTGGCGATGGCCAACCTGCCGTCCTACAACCCCAACAATCGCAGCCGGCTGACGCCGCAGGCACTACGCAATCGCGCCGTCACCGACATGTTCGAGCCGGGCTCGACGATGAAGCCGTTCACCGTGGCTGCTGCGCTGGAAAGCGGGCGCTACAACACGCGCAGCCTGTTCAACACCAATCCCGGCACGTTCAGGGTCATCAACAAGACCATTCGCGATCACGACAACTACGGCGTCATCGATCTGGCCACGCTGATCACCAAGTCCAGCAACATCGCGTCTGCGCAGATCGCGCTGGCACTGCCGCGCGAGACCCTGCCGACGCTGCATCAGCGCCTGGGATTCGGCAGCAAGACCGGCAGCGGTTTCCCGGGTGAGAGCGCCGGTCGCCTGCAGCCTTCCAACCGCTGGAATCCGGTCGAGCTGGCCACCATGTCGTATGGCTACGGCCTCACCGTGACGGCGTTGCAGCTGGCGCGCTCCTATGCGGCGATTGCCAGCGGCGGCATCGAACGTCCGGTCAGCTTCATCAAGGTCAGCGGCCCCGTGGCGGGCAAGCGGGTCATGGACGAGACCGTGGCGCGCAGCCTGATCCCCATGATGGAGAGCGTGGTGACCCAGGAAGGCACCGCGCTCAAGGCCGCGGTGCCTGGCTATCGCGTGGCGGGCAAGACCGGCACGGCGCACAAGGCGCAATCCGGTGGCTATGCCCGCAACCAGTACATGTCGCTGTTTGCCGGTCTGGCACCGGCCAGCAACCCCCGTGTGGTGACCGTGGTGGTCATCGACAACCCGCGCAAGGGTGGCTACTACGGCGGCCTGGCGGCTGCCCCGGTATTTGCCCGAGCCATGTCGGAGACGCTGCGTCTGATGAACATTTCCCCTGATCGCAGTGCCGAGCGTCTGGCCGAGCAGCACCGTCTGCCGCATCCGGCAACCTGGGCGCGTCCCGGGCAGGAGGGCTGAGATGCTGCTGCGTGACTGGCTCAGCGATGCCCCTGCCGCTGCCGCCGATCTGGAGGTGTCGCGCCTGATCGTCGATTCGCGTCGCATCCAGCCGGGCGACACCTTCGTCGCGCTGGCCGGCATCCAGCATGATGCGCGCCAGCATATCCCGGCCGCCGTGGCCGCCGGTGCCCGCCTGGTGCTTGCCGAGGCGGGCGGTGACTGGCAGCAGCACGGCGTCTGCGGATCCGTGCCGGTGGTCGTGGTGGCGGAGCTCAGCCAGCGTCTTGGCGACCTTGCCGCCTGCTTCCACGACCAGCCCTCGGCCGCGATGACCGTGCTCGCGGTGACCGGCACCAATGGCAAGACCAGCATCGCCAATCTGCTGGCTGGCGCACTGGAGCAGCTGCACCAGCGCAGCGCAGTCATCGGCACGCTCGGCAACGGCTTCTACGGCGAGCTGCTGCCGTCGCAGTTCACCACCCCTGATCCCTTGCAGCTGCAGGGCCTGTTGGCCTCCTTCCGGGATCGCGGTGCCCGCTGCATCGCCATGGAGGCAAGCTCGCATGGCCTGCAGCAGGGGCGCATGGCCGGCACACGCATCCATACCGCCCTCTTTACCAACCTGACCCGTGATCATCTCGACTACCACGGAGACATGGCCAGTTATGCGGCAGCCAAGGGCCTGCTGTTCCAGTGGCCGGATCTCAAGGCTGCCGTGATCAATGCGGATGATCCGCAGGGTGCCATCTACCGCGGTCTGCTCGCCCCGGGTGTGCGCTGCCTGCGCTACAGCCTGGATCCGGCCAGTGATGCCGAACTGGTGGCCGAGTCCGTGCAACCCTCGCTGCAGGGGCTGCAGCTGCGCGTGCGCACGCCCGAGGGCGTGATCGCGCTGCACAGCGCGCTGCTCGGACGCTTCAATGCCAGCAATCTGCTGGCGGTGCTGGGCGGTCTCATGACCTTGGGCCACTCCGCTGTCTCGGCGGCTGCCGCGCTGGCCGCCGTGCCGCCGGTGGCCGGTCGCATGCAGTGCCTGCGCAACGCCGGTTCGGCGCTGGCCGTGGTCGATTACGCACATACCCCGGATGCGCTCGAGCAGGCGCTGAAGGCCGCACGCGAGCACACGACCGGGCAGCTCTGGTGCGTGTTCGGCTGCGGCGGCGGTCGTGATACCGGCAAGCGTCCGCAGATGGGCCGCGTCGCCGCCGAACTCGCCGATCGCGTCGTCATCACCACCGACAACCCGCGCGAGGAAGCGCCGGACGAGATCATCGCCCATGTCCGCAGCGGCATGCCGGCAGATGCCGATGCCGTGGTGGTGGCGGATCGCGCCGAAGCCATTGCCCATGCCTTGCGCGAGGCGCGTCCCGAGGACGTGGTGCTGATCGCCGGCAAGGGTCACGAAACCTACCAGGAGATCATGGGCGTGCGTTACCCCTTCAACGATGCGGACCAGGTGCGCCAGGTTCTCGGTCTGGAGGCGCAGTCATGAGACTGTCCGACATCGCCCGTCAGGTGGGTGGCGAGCTGATCGGCCTGGATGCCGATGCCGGCAGCTTTTCCACCGATACCCGGTCGCTGCATGCCGGTGATGTGTTCATTGCCCTGTCGGGGCCGAATTTCGATGCCAACACGCTGATCGCCCAGGCGGCCGGCAAGGGCGCGCTGGCCGCGATCGTCACCCGCATGGATCCCCAGGCCGGCATTCCCCAGATCATTGTCGCGGATGCACACCGCGCCCTGGGCCAGATCGCCGCAGCCTGGCGTGCCCGCTTCCCGGACGTCATCCGCGTCGCCATGACCGGCAGTGCCGGCAAGACCTCGACCAAGGAGCTCGCAGCGCGCATCTTCGAGGAGCAGGGCGAGACCCTGGCCACCATCGGCAACCTCAACAACGACATCGGCGTGCCGCTGACCCTGCTGCGTCTGCGTGACCAGCACCAGTACGGCGTCTTCGAGCTGGGCGCCAACCATGCCGGCGAAATCGCCTACACGGCGGGTCTGGTGCAGCCGCATGCCGCGGTCATCACCAATGTCGGCGTTGCCCATCTCGAAGGTTTCGGCAGCCGCGAAGGCATTGCCCGCGCCAAGGGCGAAATCTATGACGCCCTTCCGGACAACGGCATCGCCGTGGTGAATCGCGATGACGACTTCGCCGACTTCTGGCTGCAGAAGCTGGATCCGAAGCGGGTCATCACCTTTTCGCAACAGGCGCCGGCCACCCTTCGTGCCACCGATATCGCCAGCAACGGCATGGCGCAGTACCGCTTCACGCTCGAGGTCGGCGAACGCAGCGCCCCGGTCCAGCTGCAGCTGCTCGGGCGCCACCAGGTTGCCAACGCCCTCGCGGCTGCCGCGCTGGCGCATGCCGTCGGCATCCGTATCGAGACCATCGTCAGCGGCCTGCAGAAGGCGCGTCCCTACGCCGGGCGCGCCGTGCTGCATCGCCTGGGCAAGGACATCTGCGTCATCGATGACAGCTACAACGCCAATCCGGTCGCCATGAAGGCGGCCATCGACCTGCTCGCGGAACTGCCGGGACGCCGTCTGGTGGTGGTCGGTGACATGGGCGAGCTGGGCGAGTCGGCTGCTGCCGGCCATGAAGAAGTAGGGGAGTACGCCAGGATGAAAGCCATGGATGCCATGTATGTCGTCGGTCGCCACCGTGGCGACTATGCACGCGGCTTCGGCGAGGGTACTCGCCAGTTCAGCGAGCAGGCTGACCTGATTCGTGCGCTCGAGGCCGAGCTCAGCGGCGTCGTGTCGATCCTGGTCAAGGGGTCGCGCAGTGCGCACATGGACCGCGTCGTGTCCGCGCTCACCGGTCAGACAGGAGACCACTGACATGCTGCTCTGGCTCGCCGAACAGCTGGCGCCCGGCTACAAGGGCTTCGGGGTCTTCAGCTACCTCACCTTCCGCTTCATGCTCAGCATCGCCACCGCCTTCGCGCTGTCGCTGTGGCTGGGTCCGCGCCTGATCGACAAGCTGCGCGAGATGAAGTTCGGCCAGGCCATCCGCACCGACGGTCCGCAGACCCACCTGGCCAAGACCGGCACGCCGACCATGGGCGGTGCCCTGATCCTGATCGCGATCGCGGTCAGCACGCTGTTCTGGGCGCGTCTCGACAACCTCTACATCTGGATCGTGCTCGCCGTGATGGCCGTGTTCGGTGCGGTCGGCTGGGTCGATGACTACCGCAAGGTGGTGGAGAAGAACCCGCGCGGCCTGCCCAGCCGCTGGAAGTACTTCTGGATGTCCCTCGGCGGCCTCGGTGCTGCCGTCGCGCTCTACCTGACCGCGAAGACGCCGGTCGAGACCAGCCTGATCGTGCCGTTCTTCAAGGACATCATCCTGCCGCTGGGCCTGTTCTACATCGTGCTCAGCTATTTCGTCATCGTCGGTGCCAGCAACGCGGTCAACCTCACCGACGGCCTCGACGGCCTCGCCATCATGCCCACGGTCATGGTCGCCGGCGCGCTCGCGGTGTTCGCCTACCTGACCGGCAACATCAAGTTCGCCAGCTACCTGCAGATTCCCTTCGTCGCCGGGACCGGCGAGCTGATCATCATCTGCGGCGCCATCATCGGTGCCGGCCTCGGCTTCCTCTGGTTCAACGCCTATCCGGCACAGGTGTTCATGGGTGACGTCGGCGCGCTGTCGCTGGGCGCCGTGCTCGGCACCATCGCCGTGATCGTGCGTCAGGAGATCGTGCTCTTCATCATGTGCGGCGTCTTCGTCATGGAGACGGTCTCTGTGATGCTGCAGGTGGCCAGCTTCAAGCTCACCGGCAAGCGCATCTTCCGCATGGCGCCCATCCATCATCACTTCGAGCTCAAGGGCTGGCCGGAAACCCGCGTGGTCGCGCGCTTCTGGATCATCAGCTTCATGCTCGTGCTGGTGGGTCTGGCGACCCTGAAGCTGCGCTGAGGAGATGACGATGCTGATTCAGCGTGACGGTCTGCGGGTGGTGGTCGGTCTGGGCAAGACCGGGCTCTCCTGCGTGCGCTTCCTGCGTCGCCAGGGTTATCCGGTGGCGGTCAACGACACGCGCGACACGCCGCCCGGCCTGGCGGAACTGCGCGCCGAGTTTCCCGAAGTCGAGGTCAGTCTCGGTCAGCTCGACGAGTCGCTGCTGCTCAAGGCCCGCGAGATCGTGTGCAGCCCGGGCATCTCCATCAACGAGCCGGCCATCGCTGCCGCGCGTCTCGGTGGCGGCATTCCGGTGGTGGGGGATGTCGAGCTGTTCTGTCGCGAGGTGAAAACGCCCATCGTCGCCATCACCGGCTCCAATGCCAAGAGCACGGTGACCACGCTGGTCGGCCTGATGGCGGAGCGCGCCGGACTGCGTACCGGCGTCTGCGGCAACATCGGCACCCCGGTGCTGGACATGCTGCTGGAAGGCGACAAGGACCTCTACGTGATGGAGCTGTCCTCGTTCCAGCTCGAGACCACGCACTCGCTGAAGGCGGCGGTGGCCGTGGTGCTCAACATCAGTGAAGACCACATGGATCGCTATGCCGGCATGGTCGAGTACCACCAGGCCAAGCATCGCATCTTCCGCAACTGCCAGCGCTTCGTGTTCAACCGCGACGACGCCCTGACCATGCCGCTGATCGCTGATGATCTGCCGCGCGCCAGCTTCGGCCTCGGTGAGCCGGACTTGGGCGACTTCGGCGTGCGTCTGGTCGATGGCAAGCCCTGGTTGGCCCGTGGCCGCGAAGCCCTGATGCCGGTGTCTGACTTGCAGATCTTCGGCGAGCACAACGTTGCCAACGCGCTGGCCTGCCTTGCCCTAGGCGAAGCCGTGAACATCCCGCGCGAGGCCATGCTGGCCACGCTGCGCGAATTCTCCGGGCTCAAGCACCGTTGCCAGCGTGTGGCGCTGGTCAACGGCATTGGCTGGTACAACGACTCCAAGGGCACCAATGTCGGTGCCACGCTGGCCGCCATTCGCGGTCTCGGCGCGGCCATTCCCGGCAAGCTGCTGCTGATTGCCGGTGGCGTAGGCAAGGGCCAGGACTTCAGTCCGCTGTCTCCGGTCATGGCTCGCTACGGCAAGGCCCTGCTGCTGATCGGCGAGGATGCGCTGGAGATCGACCATGCCGTGCAGGCGCCGATCAGCAAGCAGTACTGCAGCAGCCTGGACGAGGCCATCGTGGCGGCTCTGGCACTGGCCGCGCCTGGCGATGCCGTCCTGCTGTCACCGGCCTGTGCCAGCTTTGACATGTTCAAGCACTACGAGGATCGCGGTGACCAGTTCGTGGCGGGTGTGCGCCGCCTGGTGGAGGGGCAGGTCTGATGATGACGCTTCTCGCCCGCCCGCTGGAGCTGCTGCGCGATGTCCGCGCCAACCTGAGCGAACGCCAGATCCTGCTGCTGTCGGCGGGGTTCCTGTTCTGCGTCGGTCTGGTCATGGTCGGATCGGCCTCCATGGGGGTGGCGGAAGCCAGCTTCGACAACCCGTTCTATTTCTTCGTGCGCCACTTCGTCTATCTCGGCATCGGTCTGTGCGCGGCCGCCGTGGTCATGCAGGTGCCGATGCAGGTCTGGCATCGCTATGCCTATCCGTTCTTCCTGCTGGCGCTGTTCCTGATCCTGATCGTGCTGATTCCGGGCATCGGTCGTCGCGTCAACGGCAGCATGCGCTGGATCGGGTTTGGCGGCATCACGCTGCAGCCCTCCGAAGTCATGAAGATGGGCGCCGTGATTGCGCTGGCCGCCTATCTGGTGCGTCGTCAGGAGGAGGTGCGCAGCCGTCTCGCCGGCTTCGTCAAGCCGCTGGCCTTTGTCGGCATCGTGCTCTTCCTGCTGCTGCTCGAGCCTGACTTCGGGGCCAGCCTGGTCATTCTCACCGCCGTCATGGCCATGCTGTTCCTGGCCGGCGCTCCGCTGAACCAGTTTCTTGCCATGTCCGGCGTGGTGGCGCTGGCCGGCGTCGCGGTGATGATTGCCGAACCCTACCGCATGAAGCGGCTGCTGGCCTTTACCAATCCCTGGGAGGACCAGTACGGGTCCGGCTACCAGCTGGTGCAGAGCCTGATCGCCTTCGGCCGTGGTGACTGGTTTGGTGTCGGCCTCGGCCACAGTGTGCAGAAACTGTTCTATCTGCCGGAGGCACACACCGATTTCGTGTTCGCCGTCTATGCCGAGGAGTTCGGACTGATTGGCGTGTTCCTGCTGCTGCTGGCCGTTGTCGCCCTGGTGGCCTCGGCGCTGCGCATCGGCCAGCGTGCCGAGAAGGCCGGCCAGCTGTTTTCCGCCTACGTCGCCTACGGGCTGGCGGTGATCATCGGTATCCAGTCCTGTATCAACATCGGCGTCAACATCGGCTTCTTCCCGACCAAGGGTCTGACCCTGCCGCTGGTGAGCTACGGCGGCTCCAGCCTGGTCATCGTGTTCATGATGCTGGCCGTGCTGCTGCGCATCGACGCCGAGTCGGGCGAGGTGCGCGAGCGTGGCGTGCGGCGCGCGGGGAGGTCGGCATGACGCTCGTCAAGTCCGTGGTGGTCATGGCCGGCGGGACCGGTGGCCACGTGTTTCCGGCACTCGCCGTGGCGCGCGCCCTGCAGGCCCAGGGCGTACGCATCCACTGGCTGGGCACGCGTGCCGGCATCGAGGCTGACGTGGTGCCGGCCGCAGGAATCGACATCACCTATCTGGATGTCGGCGGCTTGCGCGGCAACGGCCTGAAGCCGCTGCTGCAGGCGCCCTTCAAGCTACTGCGCGCGCTCTGGCAGTCGCTGGCGCTGTTCCGCCGCGTCGATGCGGATGCGGTCATCGGTCTTGGCGGCTATGTCACCGGCCCCGGTGGCCTGGCTGCCCGCCTGGCCGGCCTGCCGTTGTTCGTGCATGAGCAGAATGCCGTGGCCGGCTTCACCAACAAGGCGCTGTCGCATTTCGCGAACCGTATCCTGCAGGCCTTTCCGCAGGCTTTTCCGGCAGCGGCCAATGTCGACTGGGTGGGCAATCCGGTACGTGCCGAGATCTGCACCCTGTCCGGCCCCGAGCAGCGTTATCAGGGTCGTCGCGGTCCCCTGCACGTGCTGGTGCTGGGCGGCAGCCTCGGTGCCGTGGCGCTCAACGAGCTGGTGCCGGCGGCCTTTGCCCATCTTGATCCGGCACAGCGTCCGCAGATCCGCCATCAGGCCGGTCGCAAGCACGCCGGCAAGGCGGAAGAAACCTATCGTCGCCTGGGCGTCGATGCCGAGATCCTGCCCTTCATCGACGACATGGCAGCGGTCTATGGCTGGGCCGATCTGGTGATCTGCCGCAGTGGCGCGCTCACCGTATCCGAGCTCGCCGCCGCTGGCGTGGCCTCCATCCTGATTCCGTTTCCGCATGCCGTCGATGATCACCAGACTGCCAATGCTCGCTTCCTGAGCGATGCCGGTGCCGCCGTGCTGTTCCAGCAGCGCGATCTGACACCCGAGTCCTTCGCCGACACCCTTCGCGAGCTGCTCGATCGTTCCCGCCTGCAGGACATGGCCGTGAAGGCCCGTGCCCTGTCCCGGCCGGATGCCACCGGGCTGGTCGTCAATGCCATTCTTCGAGGTAACGCATGAGCAACATCCCGCGCACCCGCCTGATTGAAATTCCGGAAATGCGCCGTATCCGGCGCATCCACTTTGTCGGCATCGGTGGTGCCGGCATGTGCGGCATCGCCGAGGTGCTGCTCAACCAGGGCTACCAGGTGGCCGGCTCCGACGCCAAGGCCGGCAAGACCACGGACCGCCTCAAGTCCTTCGGTGCCGAGATCTTCATCGGCCATGACGCCGCTCACATCGACAAGGCTGACGTGCTCGTGGTGTCGACGGCGATCGATGCCAGCAACCCGGAAGTGAAGGCAGCCCAGGAGCGTCGTCTGCCCATCGTGCGTCGTGCCGAAATGCTCGCCGAGCTGATGCGCTACCGCCATGGCATCGCGATTGCCGGCACCCACGGCAAGACCACCACGACCAGCCTGATCGCCTCCATCCTGGGCGAAGGCGGCTTTGATCCGACCTATGTCATCGGTGGTCTGCTCAACAGCGCCGGTACCAACGCCAAGCTCGGCAGCAGCCGCTACTTCGTGGCCGAGGCTGATGAATCCGATGCCTCCTTCCTGCATCTGCAGCCGATGGCGTCCGTGGTCACCAATATAGATGCCGATCACATGGACACCTACGGCGGCGATTTCGAGGTGCTCAAGCACACCTTCATCGAGTTCCTGCACAACCTGCCGTTCTACGGACTGGCCGTGGTCTGCGGCGATGATCCGGTGGTGCGCGAGCTGCTGCCGAAGATCGGTCGCCCGACCATCACCTATGGCTTTGACGCCGACAACGACATTCGCGCCATCGATGTCGTCCAGGAAGGCCTGCAGACCCACTTCACCGTGCTGCGTGCCGGTCATGAGCCGCTGCGCGTCGCGCTCAACCTGCCGGGCATGCACAACGTCCTGAACGCGCTGGCCGCCATCGCCATCGCGACCGATGAAGAGGTCGAGGATGCCGCCATTGTCAGCGCCCTGGGCAACTTCCAGGGCGTCGGTCGCCGCTTCCAGCGTCTCGGCGAGGCCGGTGGCGTGCAGCTGGTGGATGACTACGGTCATCACCCGCGCGAAGTCGCCGCCACCATCGCCGCTGCCCGTCAGGCCTATCCCGGCCGCCGCCTGGTGATGATGTTCCAGCCGCATCGCTACACCCGCACGCGCGACTGCTTCGATGACTTCGTGCATGTGCTGTCCACGGTTGACCAGCTGCTCCTGCTCGATGTCTACAGTGCCGGCGAGAAGCCGATTCCCGGCGCCGACGGTCGCGCGCTGTCGCGCAGCATCCGTACCCGCGGCGTGGTCGATCCGGTCTTCATCGAGAGCGCTGATGAACTGGCGCAGCTGTTGCCCGGCCTGTTGCAGCCCGGCGATGTCCTGTTGACCCAGGGGGCCGGCACGGTTGGCGCCATTGCTGTCGATCTGGCCCAGCACGGCCTGTATCTCGGCAGCCAGAAGAAGTGAGAGAAGACATGAAAGCCTTGGATGTGAAGCAGTTCGGTCGGGTTGCGGTGCTCTTCGGGGGGACTGCAGCCGAACGTCCGATTTCCCTGATCAGCGGTGCTGCCGTGCTCAAGGCGCTGCAGGCTGCCGGGGTCGATGCCCATGGCTTCGACCCGGCCGAGCGCGACATCGTGGAAGTGCAGGGCTTCGACCGTGCCTTCATCGTGCTGCATGGCCGTGGCGGCGAGGATGGTGTCATCCAGGGCGTGCTCGAACAGTTCGGCGTGCCCTATACCGGCAGTGGCGTCATGGCCTCGGCCATCGGCATGGACAAGGCGCGCACCAAGCAGCTCTGGCTGGGTTGCGGACTGCCCACGCCGACCTACCGCCGTCTGCATGCCGGCATGGACTTCGCCGGCGTGGTGGAGGCCCTGGGCCTGCCGCTGATGGTCAAGCCGGCTCGCGAAGGCTCCAGCATCGGCATGGCCAAGGTCTACAGCGTCGACGAGCTGGCCCGTGCCTACGAGGTTGCTACCGAGCATGACGGCGAGGTGATTGCCGAGCATTTCATCGAGGGCAGCGAGTACACCGTGGCCATCCTGCACGAGCGTGCGCTGCCGGTGATCCGCATGATCCCGGCCAAGGATTTCTACGACTTCGAAGCCAAGTACCAGCGCAACGACACCCAGTACCGCATTCCCTGCGGACTGGCTGCCGAGGAAGAGCAGCAGCTGCAGCAGATCGCGCTCGAGGCCTTCCAGGTGCTGGGTGCGCGCGGCTGGGGTCGCATCGATGCCATGCGTGACCGTGACGGCCGCTTCTGGCTGCTGGAAATCAACACCGTGCCGGGCATGACCGATCACTCGCTGGTGCCCATGGCTGCCAAGGCGGCCGGCATGGATTTCACCGACCTGGTGCTGGCCATCCTGGCCGGAACCCTGGCGTAACTCCGGAGCTCGCCATGAAGCAGGCCACCCGCCGTCCCGTTGCAGCACGCCGCGAGCCACGCGAAGAGGGCGTCGACGCCGCATCGACGCGCTCGGCGCGCTGGCTGTCGCGACTGATGGCGGTGGTGTCGCTGGCCTCGGTGGTGGTGATGGTGATGGGCGTCATGCATCTGGTGCAGGACTGGCAGCGCGAGACGCCCATCCGCAGCGTACGCATCGACGGGCAGCTGGCCCAGCTCGATCGCGCCGGCCTGCAGCTGGCACTCGAGCGCAGCGTGCGTGGCAGCTTCTTCACCGTCAACCTGGATGACCTGGTGCAGGCGGCAAGACGCTTTCCCTGGGTGGCCTCGGTGCAGGTGAGCCGGGAGTGGCCGGACAGCGTCCGCGTCGAGGTGGTGGAAAAGGTTGCCGTGGCACGCTGGGGTGACTCCGGTTTGCTCACTGCGCAAGGCGAGGTGTTCCGGCCGCAGCGTGCCAAGGGCGTCGAGCGTCTGCCGGTTCTGTCCGGCCAGCGTGCCCAGTCCGCCTATGTACTGGCGCAGTACCAGGCCATGGAGCGTGTGCTGCGTGAGGTCGGGTTGAGCATAGAGCGCCTGCACCTGACCGATCGCATGAGCTGGGTGGTCGGCCTTGAAGGCGACATCGAGCTGCTGGTGGACGGACAGGACAGTCTGGCCAAGCTGGCTCGTTTCATCGTGTTGTATGACCGTCAGCTGGCCGCGGATGTGGCCAGCATGGCGCGCGTGGACCTGCGTTATCGCAACGGCGTGGCCATCGGGTGGCGGCGCGCCAGCTGAGCCTTGAGGCCGGCTGACGAGTTGTCGGGATTTTTTTGAAGAGCAGATGGGTCACCTGGTGACCGGGATGGAAGACATGGCAAACCAATTGTCACAACCACAGATGATCGTCGCACTGGATATCGGCACCTCCAAGGTGGTTTGCCTGGTCGGCCAGGTGAATCCGGGTGAGCAGACGCTGGAGATCGTCGGCGTCGGTTCGCGGCCCTGCAAGGGTCTGCGCAAGGGCGTGGTGGTCAACATTGATCAGACCATGGAGGCCATCCAGGGCGCGGTCGGCGAAGCCGAGCTGATGGCTGACTGCAAGATCCACTCGGCCTTCATCGGCATTGCCGGCAGCCACATCGGCGGTCGCAACGCCGAGGCCGTGGTTGCCATCCGCGATGGCGAGGTCATGCAGAGCGATCTGGATCGCGTCATCGACGCCGCCAAGTCCGGCGCCAATCCGGTTGACCAGCGCATCCTGCATGTGCTGCCGCAGGAGTTCGTGGTCGATGACCAGGGCGATGTGCGCAGTCCGCTGGGCATGGCGGGTGTCCGCCTTGAAGGCCACATCCACCTCGTGACCTGCTCGGCCAACGCGGCGCAGAACCTGGAGAAGTGCGTGCGCGGCTCCGGTCTCGAGATCGACGAGGTCATTCTCGAGCAGCTGGCCTCCAGCCATGCCGTCCTCACCGAGGATGAAAAGGAGCTGGGTGTCTGCCTCATCGACATCGGCGCCGGCACCACCGACATTGCCGTCTTCATGCGCGGCGCCATCCGCCACACCGTGGTCATTCCCATCGCGGGCGACCAGGTCACCAATGACATCGCCATGGCGCTGCGCACGCCGACGCCGGCAGCTGACGAGATCAAGGTCAAGCATGCCTGCGTGGTCCCGCAGATGGTGGATCCGGAGCAGACCATCAGCGTGCCCGGCATGGGCGATCGTCCGGCCCGCACCCTAGCACGCCAGACCCTGGCTGCTGTCGTCGAGCCGCGCTACGAGGAGCTGTTCAGCCTGGTCCAGCACGAGCTTGAGCGCAGCGGTTACGCCGATCAGCTGGCCGCCGGCATCGTCATGACCGGTGGCTCGGCCAAGATCGATGGCGCCGTGCAGCTGGCGGAATCCATCTTTCATCTGCCGGTGCGCATCGGCATGCCGCAGTCGCTGCGTGTCGGCGGCATGGACGAATACCTGCACAACCCGGTTTATGCCACCGGCATCGGCCTGCTCATGTACGGCAAGCAGAAGCTGGCACTCACCGGCAGCAACAGCGGCACCCGGAATGCCCGTCACGGCGAGGGCTATGGCGAGTTGTTCGGCAAGATGAAGCACTGGTTCGCCAGCAACTTCTGATCTCAAGGCGACATGCCGGTCAGGATGACCGGCCAATCGGGCAGGGAATGCCTCACGGCAAGCAACACATAAACGGCACACGTCTCTCGGAGACTGGAGAAACAACATGACGAACATTTTCGAACTGGCAGACAACATTCCCGAGCTGGGTTCCGCGGTCATCAAGGTCATCGGCGTTGGTGGCGGTGGCGGCAACGCGGTCGAGCACATGGTCAAGAGCCAGGTGCAGGGTGTCGACTTCATCTGCGCCAACACCGACAAGCAGGCGCTCAACAAGATGAGTGCCAAGACCCTGCTGCACCTCGGTGACGGCGTCACCCGCGGTCTCGGTGCCGGTGCCAATCCGGAAGTCGGTCGTCAGGCCGCGGTCGAGGACCGTGACCGCATCCGCGAATCGCTGGCCGGCTCCGACATGGTTTTCATCACCGCCGGCATGGGTGGTGGCACCGGTACCGGCGGTGCCCCGGTGATTGCCGAAGTGGCACGCGAAATGGGCATTCTCACCGTCGGCGTGGTCACCAAGCCGTTCCCGTTCGAAGGCAAGAAGCGCATGGATGTTGCCGATCATGGCATCGAGCAGCTCGCCAGCCATGTCGACTCGCTGATCACCATTCCCAACGGCAAGCTGCTGCAGGTGCTGGGCAAGGTCTCGCTGGTCGATGCCTTCAAGGCTGCCAACAACGTGCTGCAGGGCGCCGTGCAGGGCATCGCCGACATGATCCTGAATCCGGGCGTGATCAACGTCGACTTTGCCGACGTGCGCACCGTGATGTCCGAGCAGGGCCTGGCCATGATGGGCACCGGCTCCGCCAAGGGTGAAGAGCGCGCACGCATCGCCACCGAGATGGCCATCCACAGCCCGCTGCTCGATGATGTGCAGCTCAAGGGCGCCCGTGGCGTGCTGGTGTCGATCGCCGCCAACGAAAGCCTGGGTCTGGACGAGTTCTCCACGGTGGGCGACATCGTCTCCGAGTTTGCCTCCGAGTCGGCCACCGTGGTCATCGGCACCATTCTCGACGAAACCCTGGGCGACGAGATCCGCGTCACCGTGGTGGCCACCGGTCTGCCCAAGATCCAGCACAACATGGTGGGTCGTGCCAGCATCGGTCAGCGTCTTGGCCTGGTGCCGTCGGCGCCGGTTGCCGCCGCTGCTGCCGTTGCGCCTGCTGCCCCGGCCGCTGCCATGGCTGCTGGCCAGCCGGCCGCCCAGGTCGCTAATGCCGCCTCGGCCGCCGCACCCAGCCATGATCCCTATGCCGATCTCGACACGCCGGCCTATCTGCGCAACCAGAAGGTCGCCAACGGCGGTGCGCGTCGCAGCGACATGAACCTGCTAAACATCCCGGCCTTCCTTCGTCGGCAGGCAGATTGAGGCGGGTGGCCGGGTCTGTTACGATGGGTCTGGCCTTGAAATAATTTGTAACAAATGCTCAGACAACGCACCGTAAGACAAGTCATCCGCGCCAGTGGCGTGGGCCTGCACAGCGGGGAAAAGGTTTACCTGACCCTGCGGCCGGCACCTGTGGACTCCGGGATCGTGTTCCGCCGTACCGATCTCGATCCGCCCGTGCTGATCCCGGCCCGTGCCGACCTGGTGCGCGAGACCACCATGTCATCCAACCTGGTGGTGGATGACGACGTGCGTGTCGGAACTGTCGAGCATCTCATGTCGGCTCTCGCGGGCCTTGGCATCGACAACGCCGTGATCGATGTCAGTGCCCCCGAGATCCCGATCATGGACGGCAGCGCAGGTCCCTTCGTGTTCCTGATCCAGGCTGCCGGCATCGCCGAGCAGGACGCGCCCAAGCGTTTCGCCCGCATCACCCGCCGTGTCGAAGTGCGTGACGGTGACAAGATCGCCGCCTTCGATCCCTACGACGGCTTCAAGGTCTCCTTCACCATCGACTTCGATCACCCGGCTTTTCATGACGATCACAAGTGGGCCAGCGTCGACTTCTCGACCACCGCCTACGTCAACGAGGTCAGCCGCGCCCGCACCTTCGGTTTCCTGCGTGACATCGAGTACCTGCATGCCAACAACATGGCGCTCGGCGGCAGCATGGACAACGCCATCGTGGTCGGCGAAGACGGTGTCATGAACGAGGAGGGGCTGCGCTTCGAGGACGAGTTCGTGCGTCACAAGATGCTCGATGCCATCGGTGACCTCTATCTGTTCGGCATGGGCATCCTGGGCGCCTACGAGGGCTACAAGGCCGGCCATGCGATGAACAACAAGCTGCTTCGCGCCATGGTCGACAACCCCGATGCCTGGGAAATTGTGACATTTGATGACGAAAGTCTGACGCCGATCACTTATGTGCGTGCGGATGCCGTGCACTGATCCTGTGCGTGCCTGCAGGTCTAACTGACTGAAATTTAACCGTATTGGCGGGTTTCGTGGAACTTGATCTTAGTTCCACGGTCGCCTGCTTGCACATTTTTTCAGCGTTGTACATGCCTTGCCAAGCGCTGCAGACGTTCGCTAAGCTCCGGATCCTCCAGCAAATCAGCAATTTGCCGGAGGTGTGTTGCCGTCGTGCGACTCAGTCTGGGCAGCGGATTCACTGCTTTCCGTGTCGGCTGAACAGCCCGTGGCATCACCACGATCCGCAGCTTCTGCACCTGGCTGAATGCCGGGTGAATTTGCAGCTGCTGCAGGATTATGCGCTGGAGGTAGCGCAACTGGCTGGCCTGTGTCGCGGAGTCGACGGCCAGTGTCAGCGTGTCCTCGCGCAAGCCATGCAACCGGCAGCCAGACCGGAGTGAAACGTCGACTACCGACTGCCAGACTGCTTCATGCTCGCGTGTCAGCCCATGACGCTGACGCGACCGTGTCAAGGCATGACTGTCCAGCAGCTTGGCAAGTGTCACAGGTTGATTGTGGCGCATGATGTCGACCCACTCCTCGTGGCTGCAGGTTAGCCTGAAATGAGGTGTTGTTTACGATGAACGTGATTTTTTTGAGCCGCAGACAGGGGCGTCCCCTGACTCTGCATCTCCAGCCCCGCCTGCTGGCAACAGCGGCGGGTGTTCTGCTCGCGGTGTCCGGCCTGCTGGGCGCTGGTGCCTACTGGTCCGCGCAGCAGCTGTTCGGTTCCGAGACGGGCCCTGTGCTGAGCGCGGCTGATGCCGCCCAGCAGGAAGAGCTGCGTGCCATGAGCGCACGTCTTGCTGAAATGCAGGCGCGCATGATGCGCATCGATGCACTGGGCGAGCATCTGGTCGAGCAGGCGGATCTCAAGGGCAATGAGTTCGACTTCAGCAGCAAGCCGCCCATGGGCGGTCCTGAAGAGCCGCTGAGCATTCGCCTGGATGGTGACAATCTCGAACGCCGCATCGGCAGCCTGTCCGAAGAGCTGGCGGTGCGCGAAGCCCAGCTGCGCGCGCTCGGCAGTGTTCTGCAGGGACGCCGTCATGCCCATGTCGATCTCGACAACTCCCCGGTACGCGACGGCTACATGACCTCGCGCTTCGGTTACCGTACCGATCCCTTCACCGGTCGCACGGCATTTCACGGCGGCATCGACTTTGCCGGTCCCGAAGGCAGCGACGTGTTTTCGGTGGCTGACGGCGTGGTGATCTTTGCTGGCCAGCGTTCCGGCTACGGCAACCTGGTCGAGATCAATCACGGTGATGGTCTGGTGACACGCTATGCCCACGCGCGTGCGCTGGCCGTGAAGGCCGGTGACATTGTCACCAAGGATCAGCTGGTCGCCTACATGGGATCGACAGGCCGTTCCACCGGCACCCATCTGCACTACGAGGTGCTGCGCAACGGCAAGCACATCGACCCGAGCAGCGTGCTGACCCTGGCAAAGCGCTGATCGTTGCTGCTGTTCATGAAGGCCCGGCATGTCCGGGCCTTTTCATTTCCGCGATCGTGATGCCGCCACTGGCGAAAGTCGGTAGAATGTTGCGCTGATTTGTCCGCCATCATCGAGTGTTGACCATGTTTTCACGCCTAGTCAGTGGCCTGTTCGGAACCAAGAACGACCGCGAGCTCAAGCGCATGCGACTGATCGTCGAGCGCATCAATGCCCTGGAGGCAGCCACCGACGCTCTCGATGATGTCCAGCTCAAGGCGCGCACGGCCGAGTTCCAGCAGCGCTTCAAGGCGGGCGAGTCGCTTGACGCCTTGCTGCCCGAGGCCTTTGCGGTCTGCCGCACGGCAGCCAAGCGCGTGCTCGGCATGCGGCACTACGATGTGCAGATGATTGGCGGCATCACCCTGCACGAGGGTCGCATTGCGGAAATGCGAACCGGTGAAGGCAAGACCCTGACCGCGACCCTGCCGGCCTACCTCAATGCCCTCTCGGGCGAGGGCGTGCACGTGGTCACCGTCAACGACTACCTGGCCGCGCGTGACGCCGAGTGGAACCGTCCGCTGTTCGAGTTCCTCGGCCTCAGCGTAGGCGTCGTGCGCTCGCAGCAGCCCGGCGACCAGAAGCGCGCTGCCTACCGCGCCGACATCACCTACGGCACCAACAACGAATTCGGCTTCGACTACCTGCGCGACAACATGGCGTTCCGTCTCGAGGATCGCTTCCAGCGTGGTCACGCCTATGCCCTGATCGACGAGGTCGACTCCATCCTCATCGACGAGGCACGCACGCCGCTGATCATTTCCGGTGCCAGCGAGGACTCCTCGCGTCTGTACCAGCTGATCAACACGCTGATCCCGCGTCTCACCCGGCAGGCCGAGGAAGGCCAGGCCGACGGCGGTCACTACTGGATCGACGAGAAGTCGCGCCAGGTCGAGCTGACCGAGGCCGGTCACGAGCATGTCGAGGCCTGTCTGGTCGAGATGGAGCTGCTCGCCGAGGGCGAGAGCCTGTACTCGCCGGCGCATCTCAATCTGCTGCATCACGTGCATGCCGCACTGCGTGCGCATGTGCTGTTCCACCGTGACGTGCACTACATCATCCAGAACGGCGACGTGGTCATCGTCGACGAGCATACCGGCCGCACCATGCCGGGACGGCGCTGGTCCGAAGGCCTGCACCAGGCGGTCGAGGCCAAGGAGGGCGTGCGCATCCAGGCCGAGAACCAGACCCTGGCCACCACCACGTTCCAGAACCTGTTCCGTCTCTATCGCAAGCTGTCCGGCATGACCGGCACCGCCGACACCGAAGCCCCGGAGTTCCGCCAGATCTACGGCCTCGATGTGGTGGTCATTCCCACCCATCGTCCGATGGTGCGCCAGGACCTCGATGACCTGGTGTTCCTCAGCCCGATGGAGAAGTTCGAGGCCATCGTCAAGGACATCCAGGAATTCCGCGCCAAGGGCGCGCCTATCCTGGTCGGTACCGCGACCATTGAGACCAGCGAACTGCTCTCCGGTCTGCTCGACAAGGCCGGCATTGCGCACCGCGTGCTGAATGCCAAGTTCCATGAGCAGGAAGCCGAGATCGTCGCCCAGGCAGGTCGTTCCGGCACGGTCACCATCGCCACCAACATGGCCGGTCGTGGTACCGACATCCTGCTCGGCGGTAACTGGAAGGCCGAGGCGGCCAAGCTTGGCGACGCCATCACGCCGGAACAGACCGAGGCGCTCAAGCGCGCCTGGGAAGCGGATCATGCCCGCGTGATGGAGGCGGGCGGTCTGCACATCATCGGCTCCGAGCGCCACGAGTCACGCCGCATCGACAACCAGCTGCGCGGCCGTTCCGGTCGTCAGGGCGATCCGGGCGTGACCCGTTTCTACCTGTCGCTGGAAGACGACCTGATGCGCATCTTCGCCAGCGAGCGGGTCAAGAGCATGATGAAGTCGCTGGGCATGAAGCCGGGCGAGGCCATCGAGCACCCCTGGGTATCCAAGTCCATCGAGGGCGCGCAGCGCAAGGTCGAGGCGCGCAACTTCGACATCCGCAAGAACCTGCTCAAGTACGACGACGTCGCCAACGAGCAGCGTCGCGCCATCTACGCCCAGCGCGATGACGTGCTCAAGACCGGCAGCATCCGCGAGAACATCGATCTGATCTATGCCGATGTCATCGACAGCGTCATCAATGCCTACATTCCGCCGCAGAGCCTGGAAGAGCAGTGGGACATTCCGGGCCTGACCGAGGCGCTGGCAGCCGACTTCGGCATCACGCTGCCGTTGCAGCAGTGGCTGGACGAGGACGACAAGCTGCACGAGGAAAGCCTGCGCGCGAAGATTCGTGACGAGCTGCTGGGCGCATGGCGCAGCAAGCGTGCGCGCATGGAGGACAGCGTCGCCGACTCGCTGGAGAAGCAGCTCATGCTGCAGGTCATCGATCGCCACTGGAAGGATCATCTGGCTGCCATGGACTATCTGCGCAAGGGCATCCACCTGCGCGGCTATGCCCAGAAGAATCCGGAGCAGGAGTACAAGCGCGAGGCCTTCGAGCTGTTCGAGCAGCTGATCAATGCGGTCAAGCTCGAGCTGGTGCAGACCCTGGCGCGCCTGCATGTGCCCACCGAAGAGGAAGTCGCCGCGATGGAGGCCCAGCGCGAGGCCGAAGCCGCTGCCATGGCCATCCATTTCGAGCATGCCGATGCTGCCCAGGCCGAAGCCGAGATGGCCGCCATCGAAGCCGGCGAACCGTTGCCGGTTCCGCCTGCTGCGGATGCGGCGGCCGCTGCCGGTGACCAGCCCTTCGTGCGCGCCGGTGCCAAGATCGGTCGCAACGATCCCTGTCCCTGCGGCTCGGGTCGCAAGTACAAGCAATGTCACGGCCAGCTGGCCTGAACTCGACAAGGAGCGCGTCATGCCCGTGGGTGATCTGTCTCTGCCGGTGATGCACCCGGTGCCCGGCGTTCGTATCGGCATTGCCGAGGCGGGCGTGCGTTACAAGAACCGTCGCGATCTGGTGGTGTTCGAGCTGGCCGAGGGTGCGACCACGGCCGCCGTGTTCACCACCAACGCCTTCTGCGCCGCGCCGGTGCAGCTGGCCCGCCGCCATCTGGCGGCTGCCGCCCCGCGCTACCTGCTGATCAACACCGGCAATGCCAATGCCGGTACCGGCGCTCCCGGCATGACTGCCGCCGAGCTGTCCTGCGAGACCCTGGCCAGCCTGTCCGGTGTGCAACCGACCCAGGTGCTGCCGTTCTCCACCGGCGTCATCGGCGAGCTGCTCCCGGTGGCGCGCGTGCAGGCCGGACTGCCGGCCGCGCTGGCGGCGCTTGACGCGGACAACTGGACGGCGGCGGCCAGCGGCATCATGACCACCGATACCCTGCCCAAGGGCGCCAGCGAGCAGTTCACGGTCGCCGGCATCACCTACACGGTGACCGGCATCTCCAAGGGTGCCGGCATGATCCGCCCCAACATGGCCACCATGCTCGGCTATGTCGCCACCGACATGGCGGTGACGCAGGAGGTGCTGCAGGCCCTGCTGCGCGAGGTCAATGAGGCCTCCTTCAACCGCATCACCATCGACGGCGACACCTCGACCAACGACGCCTGCGTGCTGGTGGCCACCGGCAAGGCCGGCAATGTCCCGGTCACCGCGGCTGACGGCGAGCTCTACGCCGCGTTGCGCGAGGTCGTGGCGCGCGTGTTCCTGCGTCTGGCACAGCTCATCGTGCGCGATGGCGAAGGTGCCACCAAGTTCATGACGGTACGTGTCGAGGGGGGTGGCAGCACCGACGAGTGCTGCGACGTCGCCTATGCCGTGGCGCATTCGCCGCTGATCAAGACCGCCTTCTTTGCCTCCGACCCCAACTGGGGCCGCATTCTGGCTGCCATCGGCCGCTCCGGCGTGCCGGCGCTGGACGTGACCCGGATCAATGTCTGGCTCGATGACGTGCTGCTGTGCGAGAACGGTGGCGCGGCCGCGAGCTACACCGAGGCGCAGGGCGCCGCGGTGATGCAGCAGCCGGAAATCACCATTCGCATCGACCTGGGCCGTGGCAGCTTTGCCGATACGGTATGGACCTGCGACTTCTCCTACGACTACGTCAAGATCAACGCCGACTACCGTTCCTGACGGTAGCGGCGCGTCTTCAGGCATGAGCAGAAAGCGCGTCCTGGTCGTGGCCGCGGTCATCCGCGGTCATGACGGTCGTGTGCTGCTCGCTCGCCGCCCGCACGGCGTCCATCAGGGCGGGCTGTGGGAATTTCCCGGTGGCAAGGTCGAGCCCGGCGAACCCGAACCGGTCGCGCTGGTGCGCGAGCTTCACGAGGAGCTGGGCATCACCGCCACGCGCTACCAGCCGCTGATCCGCATTGCCCATGATTACCCGGACAAGTCGGTGACCCTGTCGGTCTGGCAGGTCGATGCCTTCACAGGTGCCGATGCCGTGTCGGGTGATGTCGGACGGGAAGGGCAGACGATACGCTGGTGGCCGCTGCAGGATCTGGTGACGCTGGATTTTCCGGCGGCCAACGTGCCCATCGTCGCGGCGGCGCGTCTGCCTGCGCTGTGGCGCATCACGCCCGCGCTGCCCGATGCCGCTGCCGTGCGCGCCTGGGCCCTGTCATGTCTGCGCCAGTCTGCCGACAGCGCCTTTGCGGATCAGGGCTGGCTGCTGCGCCTGCCGGGCTGGCCGGACGCCGATTACCTGCCGCTGGCAGGCGAGCTGGTGGCGCTGGCCGCCACGCGCAACATCCCGGTCATGCTGCATGGCGACCCGCGCCGGCTGCAGCACTGTCCCGCGGCGGCTGGCGTGCACCTTCCGGCTGCCGTGGCGGCCGCGAGTGATTCAGCCCTGCTGCAGCGACCACGCCGCAACCACTGGCTGTCCATGGCCGCCCACAACCCGGACGAACTGGCGCTGGCGTCGCGTCTGGGCATGGATTTCGCTGCACTGTCGCCGGTGCTGCCGACGTCCTCGCATCCTGACGCGCCCGGACTGGGCTGGGACACCTGGGCTGACTGGGTGGCGCCAGCGACCCTGCCGGTCTATGCCCTGGGCGGTCTGCGCCCGGCGGATGTCGCTCGGGCGCGCGAGTCGGGCGGGCAGGGCGTGATGGGGATCAGCGGGTTTGCCTGAGGTCGCTGCCGTCCTCGTCTGACACCTCGTCGTCCAGCGATGAGCTCACCGGAATGGCATAGCGTTCGCTGGCCCAGGCACCGAGGTCGATGAGGCGGCAGCGCTCGCTGCAGAACGGACGGAAGCGCGATGCCGGCTCCCAGCGCACCGGCTGCCGGCAATGCGGGCAGGCGATCATGCGCACCGCGCCGTCAGTCAGATCATGTTTCGGACTCATTCGTCACGGCTCCAGGCCAGATAGGTCTGATGCAGGCGTTCCACGCCCTGCTGCAGGGCCTCCAGCGTGCCGGTGTTGTCGAGCACGTCGTCGGCGCGTGCCAGGCGCTGCTCCCGCCGCCACTGTGCCGCCATGATGGCATCGATCTGCGCCGGACTGACGCCGTCACGGCTGCTGGCGCGGGCACGCTGCACCGCCTCCGGCACGTCGACAAGCAGGGTACGCTGCACCATCTCGGCCTGACCGCTTTCCCACAGCAGCGGCGAGGCGAGGATGACGTAGGGTGATGTCGCGGCGGCCAGCTGCCGCTGCAGGGCCTCCCGGATGGCCGGATGGGTGATGGACTCCAGCACCTTGCGTTCGGCAGGATCGGCAAACACCTTCTCGCGCAGCACGGCGCGGCGCAGCGCGCCATGTTCATCGATGACCTCGGTACCGAAGTGGGCTGCGATGGCTGCCAGTGCCGGCTGCCCCGGCTGTACCACCTCGCGCGATACCACGTCGGCATCGACCACGGTGATGCCAAGGCGCTGGAAGTGGTCGGTGGCGGCGGTCTTGCCGGAGCCTATGCCGCCGGTGACGCCGAGAATGCGGGATGCCATGTCGCGTGTTGCTCCGGTCAGCCGGCCAGCAGGGCCTGGGCGAAGTAGACGACACCGGCCAGGCTCAGCGCCGGACCGAAGGGGAAGGTGCCCTGCTGCTTGCGGCGCCAGCGCAGCCAGAATGCCATCAGCAAGCCCAGCAGCGAGGACAGCAGCAGGATGGCCGGCAGTACCATCGGGCCCAGCCAGGCGCCAAGCGCGGCCAGCAGCTTGGTATCCCCGCCGCCGAGGCCGTCCTTGCCGGTGAACAGCTTGAACAGGGCGGCCATGATCCACAGGAACAGGTAGCCGCCAACGGCACCCCAGACCGCCAGGTCCAGGCTGAGCGCGACCGGGCTCCAGCCCAGGCTGGCCAGCAGGATGCCGGCCCACATCAACGGCAGGGTCACCAGGTCGGGCAGCCACTGGCTGTCCCAGTCGATCAGGGTGGCCACCAGCAGGGTTTCCAGGAACAGGAAGGCCGCCGCCGCCTCGGGTGTCCAGCCCAGGCTGTGCCAGCTGCCCCAGGCCAGCAGCGCGGACAGCAGTTCGACCACCGGATAGCGTACCGGGATGCGTGCCTGGCAGTGACCACAGCGGCCACGCAGCAGCAGCCAGCTCAGCACCGGCACCAGATGGTGCGGCGGCAGCGTGGTCTTGCACTGCGGGCAGTGTGAACGCGGGCGGCTCAGCGAAAGCTGCTCCAGCTCGCTGTCCGGCAGCGGGTCCAGACCCTGCTGTTCGCGCTCGAATTGACGCAGCTCGTTGCGCCAGGCCAGCTCGATCATGCGCGGCAGGCGATGGATGGCGACATTGGCAAAGCTGCCGAGGATGAGGCCGCTGGCGAGTACCAGCAGCAGTTGCACATCGGGGGTCATCACACCACCTGTCCCAGTTGAAACATCGGCAAGTACAGCGCCAGCACGATGAGGCCGACCAGCGCACCCAGAAACAGCATCAGCAGGGGCTCCAGCCACTGGATGGCCTGCGCGCAGCCATCCCGGAAGTCCTGCTCGAACTGGCTGGCCAGTGCATCCAGCAAGGTGGCTAGCATACCGGATTCCTCTCCCACGGCGACCATCTGGCGGCACAGGGACGGATAGCCCGCGCGGTCGGCGAGCAGGCTGCTCAGTGGCTGGCCCTGGCTGATGCCGCGCCGGATGTCCTCCTGTGCGCCTGCCAGCGCGGACTCCTGAACGCGGGCGGCGGCCTGGCTAAGACCGACCTCCAGCGGCAGTCCGCCGACCAGGCTGTCATGCAGGGTGCGATGCCAGCAGCCCAGCCAGTAGCAGCGGGTCAGTCGGCCGGTCAGTGGCAGATGCCAGAGCAGGCGGTGCAGGATGCGACGCCAGCCGGGTCGTTGCGGCAGCTGCCAGCGCAGCAGACCGGCAAGCACAAGCAGGGCGGCAAGCATGGCTGGCGCCAGTTGCTGAAGCAGCTGCGAGAGCAGCAGGACCTGTCGTGTCAGCAGGGGCAGTTCGGCATCGAAGCTGGCATAGAGTTCGGCAAAGCCGGGAACCACCTGGGTGAGCAGGAAGCCGGCCACCAGCATGGCGCCGGACAGGGCCAGCACCGGGTAGCGCAGCGCCCGACGCAGTTCTCGTTGCAGTGTCAGACGTCGCGCCTGCAGCTGTGCCAGTCGCTGCAGCTGGCTCGACAACTGCCCGGTCTGCTCGGCCACCCGCAGCAGTGCCAGATCACCGACGCCCAGTGCCTGTCGCTGTTCCAGGCAGGTGGACAGGGGCTGACCCTGCTCAAGATGGGTCAGTACCGGTGACCAGTAGGCCTGTTCCTGTGCCGGCTGCTGTGCCTGCAGCAGACGCAATGCCGGGTGCAGGGCGATGCCGGCATGCAGCAGGGCGCCCAGCTGTGCCAGCCAGCGCTGGCGCGCCCAGGCATCCGGCGTGCGTGCACATGCGGTCAGGCCGGGCAGGCGCACGGTCCCAGCACCCGCTGCACTTCATCGTAGGTGGTCAGGCCGGACGCGATGGCGTCGCGGGCACTGGCGGCCAGTGTCGGCAGTCCGCCTGCATGCGCCAGCTCAAGCAGCTGTCCCGGCTCCGCGCCTGCCTGCAGCGCGTGTGCCAGCGGCACCGTCATGAGCAGACCTTCGTACAGGCCGAGACGTCCGACATAGCCCTGATGGCAGTGCGTGCATCCGCGCCCGGCCTGGCCCGGCAGCTCAGGGGCGCAGTGCGGGCAGCGCTGCCGCACCAGACGCTGGGCCAGCACCAGGCGTACGCTGTCAGCCAGCAGCCAGGGCGGAACGCCCAGGTGCCTGAGCCGGGTCAGCGCCTCCAATGCCGATCCGGTATGCAGTGTCGACAGCACCAGATGGCCGGTCTCGGCAGCCTGGACCACCATCTCCGCCGTGGCCGGATCGCGGATCTCGCCCACCATCATCACGTCGGGATCCTGCCGCAGCAGGGCACGCAGCACCTGGCCGAAATCCAGCCCGATGCGTGGCTGGATCGCGGTCTGGCTGATGCCTGGCAGGACATGTTCAATGGGGTCCTCGATGGTGGCGAGATGGCGTGTCTGACGGTCCAGTGCCTGCAGACAGGCGTAGAGCGTGGTGGTCTTGCCGGAGCCGGTCGGCCCGGTGATCAGGATCAGACCGTCAGGATGAGCCAGCGCCTTGCGCAGGGCATCGGCCACGGGCGCTGGCAGGCTCAGGTCATCGAGTTGCAGGCGCTGCTCATCCCCGGTCAGGCGCAGGCATAGCTTCTCGCCATGCAGGGTGGGCAGGCTGGCAATGCGTATGGAGCCATGGCAGCCGTCATTGAGGCGACCATCCTGGGGCAGTCGCTGTTCGGCCAGATCGAGCCGGGCCAGCATCTTCAGGCGGGCGATCAGCCGTTGCTGCCAGCGCAGCGGGACCCAGAGCCAGTCCTGCAGCAGGCCATGGATGCGCAGCCTCAGCTGGGCGCCCTGCAGACGCGGGTCGATGTGCAGGTCCGACGCGCCGCTGGCGCGAGCACCCGCGAGCAAGGCGTCGACCCAGGCCTGCACCTGGTCATCCTGTTCAGGCAATGACGGTGTGGCGGCCAGCATGCCGTGGCCCGGCATCTCAGCCACCTACGCCAGTCTGCTGACGGGTGCAGGCCGGATTGCCGGCATTGGCGACATTGCCCAGGGTCCAGCGCAGCTGGCCATCATCGAGGCTGGCGACGGCATCAACCCGGCAGTTGCCGGCACTGGCCGTGCCCAGCACGGTGGCGGTCAGCGAGCTGGCATCCGCGGCGGTCAGTGTCATCGCGGCACTGGCATGCTGTGGTTGCGGCAGTGCCGCCATGCCCAGCTCGGCCGCCGAGTCGCAGCCGGTGGCATCGCCGCCGTTCTGCTGCAGGCATTCGGCGATGGCGAGTTTGACCGGTTCGAGCTGCGTCAGGTTGCCGCTCCAGCGTGCCCGGGTGACGTAGTCCTGGTATTGCGGAATGGCCACGGCCGCGAGTACCGCGACAATGGCGACGACAATCATCAGTTCAATGAGGCTGAAACCGGCTTGCGGGCGTGGTCCTGGCATGTCTGCGCTCTCCGTCGACAGGGCTGTGACGAGAAGGTAGACACGATGCCGGATCGGCGCTGGCCGCTGGTCGGGCGACTTGTCACTGGCGGGGTGGCTCGCTAAAATCGCCCACCTGCCTGCGTCAGCGTCGGCATGCCGCAATAGCTCAGTCGGTAGAGCAACTGATTCGTAATCAGTAGGTCGGAGGTTCGATTCCTCTTTGCGGCACCATTAAAATCAAAGGCTTACAGAGATGTAGGCCTTTTTTATTATTTCTGGGGTTACGTCGGGGTAACTTTTCTTGAGTTTCAAGGTCTCACTTTCTCCCTTGGCTCACGTCACCAGCTGAAGAAGCTATTCGCCTTCAAGTCACTTGACCTCACCGCCTCAAGACGGCGAGCGAACGTTCTCCTGTGCATGCCTTTGGGACGGGGGATGAACTCCGGTGGGCATTCCAAGGGACCCTCGTTGCAGCCTAGTTGTTCGCGCAGAGCCCATGATCTGGCAATGGCAGCGTCGCGTTTGCTTGACTGCTGAGAGGGGTAGTTGAGTTGCATGCAGTGTCGGCAGAGAAACTGGGTGCCGCCAAATAGGTTAGACACGCGTCGTCCACAATTCGGGCAATGAAGCCAGCAGCGCTCGCCGCCAAAATGGCAGGGTGTCCAAGAGGTCCTGATACTGTAATCGTGCTCTGTCGGATTATCACGACCGCTATGCCAGGTGCGGTAGTTCAAGCGAAGACTGTGCCTATTCTCTACCGCAATGCGAATACGGGCGACCACTTCCCCATTGCTCAACCAGCTCCAGATAAAGCTCTGGCCAGGGAGCAGAAGGTTTGCACGACTGAGCTCAGTGATACGCAGTTGCCGATATGACGTTGTTGGCTTTTTCGAGAGCGTTTTCGTCATTACGGCGAACCTAAATAATTTGTGAATTATCGGACATGATGTCCGCTTTTTCAGGGTTAATTATCTCAAGACCTTGAGAGAAACCGAACAGGTGCGTCCACCTGCATCTTGGCCAGTGTCTTGATCAAAATGCTGTGTTCATCGTTGCGGTAAGAGGGGGCGTCAAGCAAGGTAAGTGTTTGCTCGAAGTTACCCTGTTCACGATGAAGCTCCGCCAGAAGAAGCGCTCTTCCAGCATCCAATAGCGACGAGTTTTGCTCAAGTAATTCGCAAAGTCGTCGCATATTGGAGCGCTGCGCCTCACTACAATCAAACACCGGGATGGTGCGCACTGCACCCTCGGGCCGGTCACCTTCTGATGTCTTGTGGAGCCATTTTCCCAGATGCCATTTCTGGGGCGTAGCGGTAACCCTCTTCGATTCTTTTTGGCGCAACGCGTCTTCATCGAAGCGATGTTGCCGATATCGTTCACGATACGGATGGTTCAAAAAACGCCATAGCGTGAGTCTCGCAGCAACCTCAACAGTCTCGGAGACTCCTGAGGACAGGCATGCCATCAGCTCATTGTCAGGAACCACGCTGGGTTGAGCAGCAGTACCTGAATTTTCAACGATCCGAACCAGGTCATCGATCAACAGATAGTTGCCACAATCACACCGCCGCAGTCCCTCGTCGTTCGGGTAAAGCGATTCCTCTCGCCAGCCATCCGTCCAATACTCACGTGCACTGAAGTTAATGGAGCTGTACCGTGGCAGGGAGAATGTTGCGCCACAGCACCGTGCGGCAACGTATTCAACACCATGAATTCTGGTCATGCGCGCTGCTTCACAATCTGGATTACTGTAATGACCCACTGAAATCCTGCACAGCATATAGTCGCCTCATTGAAGGAGATG
>VFQO010000150.1_pt1 | contig 87780 bp, 98 predicted proteins | sample 3512331 | NCBI WGS metagenome assembly VFQO01 (sample SAMN10412371, study PRJNA504923) | tailings metagenome | isolation source: Replicate 3 from Balatoc abandoned mine | place: Philippines: Itogon, Benguet | collected 2017-08-28 | reverse complement strand
GCTACGAGAGTGCCACCGCCCCGGAATTCGAGGCGACCGTGTGGGTGCCGTCCGGAGCGAACTGGGTTCGCGGATGCCCGCCGGGCACCGCCACGCAGGTGCGCATCCTCTCGACCGGTTTCGCCCAGGCCGAGGGTGTCATCGGCGCCGACGGCCGCGACGAAACCAGCATCGAGGTCATCCTCTCGTCGGCATCGGTGCCGACGCAGATCGAGGCGACCGGCCCCGCGGTCTACGCATACAACTCCTCCGGCTTCGGCGGTGGCGGAAAGCTCGTCTCGGTCGACGGCTCGAGCCCGGACATCCTCATCCGAGAGGGGAACGTCAACTGCACGGGCGGAGCCAGTGGCCAGGCGGACATCGTGGTCAACAATGGCAACCTCACCGTCTCGGCGGGGTGCAGCATCTCCGGCAACGTCTGGGCGAGCGGCCGGGTCACGCTCCCCGGTGGACCCAACGTCGGAGGCAACGTCGTCGGAAGCGGCTTGACGATCAGCGGCGGCAGCAAGGTCGGCGGCAGTGTCTGGGTCTCCTCAGATGTCGACCTCAGCGGCGGTGTCGAAATCGGTGGCAATGCCACCGCGGCGAGCATGAGATTCAACAACGGCGGAACGGTCAGGGGCAACGCGCAGGTGTCCGGACCGGTGACGTTCACCGGAGGCGGTCCTGTCATCCAAGGCAATCTCACGGCGACCAGCCTGACCACCGGAAACGGCGGCAGGGTCGCCAAGAACGCGTGGATATACAACGCGACCTCCGTCAACTGGGGTGCCGAGATCACCGGCAACCTCACGACCCGATCGTTCAGCAAGCCCGGTGGCAGCGACAGCAACTTCGTGAAAGGCACGCTGACCGTAGTACCCGGCGGACCGACGGCCAGTCCTTACGCCAACAATCCCACCGCACCGGCCACCCCGCTGGTGCCCAACTGGTACGACTTCGACTACGACCTGAACGATTGGACCGGGTTCGCATCTGCGACGATCACCTCGAGCGGAACCTGCTCGTACAACCAGGTCAAGCAGGCGGTCGCAAGCTTCGCCGGACAACCAGGTGTGATTAACGCACTGGGTTGCGTCAACGGCATCAGCATCGGCGGGGCTGACAAGGTCAACATGACCGCCGACCTGGCGATCTTCTCGAAGCGGTACGACCTTAGCGGGGGCGGTGGGTTCGCAGCGACGTCGACGCAGCGACTGTGGCTGATCACTCCAGACGACGGCGCGAACGGCCTTCCCGCCCCGGATTGCGTGCTGGGCGACAACTCGTTCGGCATCTCCGGGGGCTTCACCTTCAGCAACAGCTTGCGCGTCATGATGTACACGCCATGCAGGGTGATGCTCGGCTCGAGCACGAGCTTCAACGGTCAGGTCTTCGCTGGCAAGGCAGGCATCGATGGCGGCGCACGACTCGGCTACGTTGCGGTCGGACTGCCAGGAGTCAACCTCGACACCGGTGTCGTTGCTGCCACCCCGTCGACTGAAGCTGACCGCACGATCGTCTCGTTCCGCAACGTGACCGAGGGCAACTGATGGCCGCCGTGCTCATCGGCACGTTCGGCGCGCTCGTCGGGTCATTCCTCAACGTGGTGGTGTACCGGGTTCCGCGCGGACTGTCGGTGGCATACCCGTCAAGCGCATGCGGATCGTGCGCACATCCCATCAGGCCCTGGGACAACATCCCGATCGCCTCATGGCTGGTGCTGAGGGGTCGCTGCCGTGACTGCGCAGCACCTATCTCGCTTCGGTACCCGCTGGTCGAACTCGCCGGCGCGATCGCATTCGCCGCCGTTGCGTGGCGCTTCCTACCGAACTTCTCTGCTGCCGAGGGCGGCCTCCAGGTCGCTGCGGCGGTCGTCGAGCTGGTCGCGTACCTCTACTTCGTCGCGATCGGCGTGGCGCTGGCCCTGATCGACCTCGACACGCATCGTCTTCCGAACGCGATCGTGCTGCCGGCGTATCCCGTCTCTGTTGCGTTGCTCGGCACGTCTGCCGCACTGTCTGGCCAGCTGCAGCCGGTGCTGACCGCGCTGGCCGGCTTCGCGCTGCTCGGTGGTCTTTACCTCGTTCTCGCGCTGGTCAAACCCAACGGGATGGGCATGGGCGATGTGAAACTCGCCGGGGTGATCGGCCTGTTCCTCGGTTGGCTCGGGTTGCCCGCGCTCGCGGTCGGCGCCATCGCCGTGTCGCTACTCGGCGGGATCGTCGCTGCGGTCATGCTTCTCGCGGGCAAGAGCGGCAAGCATGCGGTGCCGTTCGGCCCGATCCTGCTCTCGGGCGCGTGGGTCGGCATCCTGTTCGGCGATCCGATCGCGGTCGCGTACCTGTCTCTATTCGGAATCACGTAGAAGGAAAGGAAGAAACCGTCATGGGGGGAACGGTTGTGGGGGTGGACATCGGCAGCACGTCGGTGCGCGCTGTGGAGGTTCAAGGGTTTGACGGGCCGAAGCCGTCGATCGTGCGGTACGCCCAGGTGGCGCTGCCCGAGAACGCAGCGCGTCGAGGCGAAGTCATCGAGGTGAGCACGGTCGGCACCGCGTTGCGGCGGCTGTGGCTGACCGGCGGCTTCAAATCGAAAGAGGTCGTGCTGGGCATGGGCGGATCGCGTGTCTTCGCTCGCGACCTCGCGGTGCCCAAGGCACCGCTCGATCAGATCAAGGAGTCGCTGCCGTTCATCGTGCAGGATCTGCTGCCCGTGCCGGTGGCTGATGCGCTTCTCGACTTCTACCCGATCGCCGAGGAATCCGGAGAAGCGGGACCGCAGATCTCCGGACTGCTGGTGGCCGCGATTCAGGAGGCGGTCACCGCCAACGTCTCCGCGGCGATCGAGGCCGGGCTCAGACCGCTTCAGGTGGACCTGATCCCGTTCGCGGTCAGTCGTGCGGTGGCACCCATCCGGTCGGCGCGGGGCCGGGAGGTGCTCGTCTCGATCGGTGCGAACACCACGAACGTCGTCGTGGTTCAGGACGGTTCGCCTCGATTCGTGCGTATCGTGCCCAACGGCGGCGACGACATCTCGCGCGCGATCGCAAGCCGACTCGAATGGGCACCGGAGCGTGCCGAGCAGGCGAAGAGGATGATCGGCATGGGCGGTCCGATGACCAGCGCAGAGAATCGGCCGGTGCTCGACGTGATCTACGAATCCGTGGGTGAACTGCTGACGGCAGTCCGCAACACCTTGAACTACTACGCGAGTTCTCATTTCGCGGCGCCACTGCAGCGTGTGCTGCTCACTGGCGGCGGCGCGTACTTGACTGGATTGCCCAGCGCTCTGGCCGAAATGACTGGACTGCCGGTTTCGATGGCCGAGCCCCTGGCGTCGGTGCAGCTGGCTCGCTCGGCGAAACCCGTCTCTCGTGAGCAGCAGGATGCTTTCGCGACGGCCTTCGGCCTCGCGCTCGGGAGCCACTCATGAACGGACCGCGAAACGAACTGGCGCTTGGAGGAGAGCCGCGGGTTCAACTACTGCCCCCGAGCGTGCGGGAGAGGGAACGTCGTCACGCCGCAAGACGCATGATGGTGTTGCTCGTCGTTCTCGCGGTCGTCGTCGTCGGCGGCGGTGTGGCGTTCGGCTTCCTCCGGGCAGTGCAGGCTGAGGCCGCACTTGCTGCAGCGCAGCAACAGACGCTCGACATCCTGGCGCAGCAGGCCGAGTTCGCGCAGGGTGCACAAGTAGCGTCACTGGTGAAGCAGACGGAGGCTGCCCAGCAACAAGTCACGAGCACGGAAATCGACTGGCTTGCCCTCCTGACGGAGATCTCGAACTACATTCCGGCGGGAACGGCTCTGGCGGAGGTCGCCTTCGTGAGCCCTGCGCCCTGGGAGCCGACACTCATCCCGGAGGGGCAACTGCGCGCGGAGCGGATCGCCCTCGTGAATCTCACGTTGACCGGACCCGACTACGTCGCCCCTGCCAACTTCATCACCGCTATCCGAATGATGCCCGGTCTGGCTGACGCTGTGATCACCGGGACGACTTTCCAGGACGGCCAGTATCGCACGGCGATCTCTCTCGCTCTGAGTGCTGACGTGCTCGCCGACCGTTACAACCTGCAGCCCGAGACGGCAACCGGAGACGCGGGCGATGACCCCGCCGGTGCGTCGGCGACCCAACCCGAGCCGAACCAGACCGAGGGAACGAACCAATGAGCAGCAACCGCATCTGGGCGTTCGGAACGGCGTTCGTTCTCGTGGCCGTGTTGGCGTTGGGTTGGCTCCTGGGCATCTCGCCGTTGCTGACCCGAGCGGGCGCGGCAGACACCGAAGGAGCCTCGGTCCAGGCGGCGAACCAGGCTCAACTCGCGACGCTCGAGGTGATGCGCGCCCAATTCGAGGATCTCGACGCGTTGCAGAAACAACTGGACGTCCTGCGGGCGAGTGTGCCTGCCAATGTCGATTCTGACTTCATCTACACGCTTCTCGCCGGGTATCAAAGTGCTGCTCAGGCACCGGTCAATTCGATCGTCACAGGGGAAGCGGTGCCGTACGGGACAGCGGAAGGCGGCGCACCGGTCGCCGAGCCTGCGCCGACAGGCGACGCACAGTCGCCCGGGTCCGCCCAACCCGACACGGGCGGGGAAGCGAACGGCGGTTCGGGAGGGGAAGCCGTTGCCGGGCTCTTCACCGTACCGGTTACCATCTCGTTCCAGGACGTGCCATCCGCCAACGTCATGGCGTTCGTCGCGGCGATGCAGCGAGGGCCGCGCATCTTCCTCGTCACGTCGGTCACGGCGACCGAGGGGGAAGGGGGTAAGGAGGCGATCACCGTGACCGCCTTCATGTTTGTGATGTCTGACCCCGGCGCGCCGATGAAGAGCCCTGACGAGACGCTGCTGGTGTCCGGGTACGACTCCTCGAAGATGCTCCAGCCGTTGGGTACTGTCCCGGGCCCCGCAAAATCGCCGACACCTCAACCGAAGGAAACCGCGCCATCGTCGCCCACTCCAGCCCCATAACCGTCTCACCGCCGGTGGCTCCGGCTCGCTAAGCTTGGGCCGCAACCGTCAAGGAGACGCGACATGACCGACGCCACACCCGCTCCCCGGAGCAATCGCACCAAGCCAATCGACGACACCGAGGTGGTCGAAGCCGAAGTCGTCGAAGAGCCACCGCGCACCAGTGCCACCGAGCCGGTCGTCGCCACCGTCGAGCCGGATGCCGTGAAGACCGAGCAGGCTCCGCAGCAGCGCGTGGTGTACGTCACCGAGCCCGCGGCTCCACGCAGGGCGGGCAACCGGGGGTTCGGTGCAGCGCTCGCCGTGGCATCCGCCCTGGTGTACGCGGTGCTCCTCGCGGTGGTGTTCGCGATCATGTCGCTGCAGTTCGGCGGCACCGACCTCTTCTTCCTCAGCCAGCCCATCTTCTACGTGCCGGTGCTGCTGTACGTGATCGGCGCCGTGCTGCTGGTGCTGATCGTCAACCGCGCAGGCTGGGCCGCGCACGTGCTCGGCAGCCTGGCGGTCGGGGCGCTGGTGTACTTGGGCACGATCGGCCTCATCCTGCTGGGGCAGGGCGTGATCCTGATGACCCCGGATGAGGCGGCCCTCGCGTTCCGCGCCGGGCTCGGCAACCCGCTGGTGATCGCCTCTGCGCTGCTGGCTCGCGAGGTGTCGCTGTGGACCGGTGCCCTCGTCGCCCGACGAGGCCGCGGATTGAAGATTCGCAACGCCGAGGCCCACGCGGCATGGGAACGCGAGGTCGCAGAGCGACGTGCCGAGGCCGAGGCGCGCCCGTAGCCCGTCGGTGGTCGAGTAGCGGCGAAGCCGCGTATCGAGACGGTCCGCGGCACCAACGCAACTGCGGAAACAGCGGACGACACGCCGGGCGCAGCCGCTCTGAAGCGGCGTGTCGCCTGGAATCTCAGCAGTTGCGTCCGCGCCTACCGCATCGGGAGTTGCTTGCCAGCGCGAAGGTCGAGGCAAGAGCATCGAGGATCCGTTGGTGCATAGTCTGCACGAACTGCGGGAGTGGCTTGAGTGCGGGCACTCGTACGCTCCCGGAGAAACTGTGGTCCCGGGCACCGGAGGGGCCCCGGGAGCGAACGTGTTCGCTCCTGGGGTACGGCGCCTGGATTGCGGAGCATCCTGCCCCCATCTATGCTTGATCGGGTGTGCGCTCTGTCGCGCCATTGACGTGCACACCGGGATTCGTCCGAACGGGCGGCCCCCACGGCATACCCAACCTGAGCGTCCGAGCATTCGGCGTGCGGTCGGGTGCGATGTCAGAACATCAACCCGCTGTCACCGTGCAGCGAAACGAGGAGTCAAGTAGTGCCTACCATCCAGCAATTGGTGCGGAAGGGCCGCTCGCCGAAGGTCGTCAAGACCAAGGCGCCCGCCCTGAAGTCCAATCCCCAGCAGCGCGGCGTCTGCACGCGCGTGTACACGACCACCCCGAAGAAGCCGAACTCCGCGCTGCGCAAGGTGGCTCGCGTCAAGCTCTCCAACGGCACCGAGGTCACCGCCTACATTCCCGGCGAGGGCCACAACCTGCAGGAGCACTCGATGGTGCTCGTGCGCGGCGGCCGTGTCAAAGACCTCCCCGGTGTGCGCTACAAGATCGTGCGCGGCGCCCTCGACACCCAGGCGGTCAAGAACCGCAAGCAGGCTCGCAGCCGCTACGGCGCGAAGATGGATAAGAAGTAATGCCTCGTAAAGGTCCCGCACCCAAGCGTCCCGTCGTCGCAGACCCGGTCTACGGCGCGCCCATCGTCAGCCAGCTGGTGAACAAGATCCTGCTCGACGGCAAGAAGGGCCTCGCCGAGCGCATCGTCTACGGTGCGCTCGCCGGGGTCGGCGCCAAGTCCGGTCAAGATGCCGTGGTCGTGCTGAAGAAGGCACTCGACAACGTGCGCCCCACCCTCGAGGTCAAGTCACGCCGCGTCGGCGGCTCGACCTACCAGGTGCCGGTCGAGGTGAAGCCGCACCGCGCGAACACCCTCGCGTTGCGCTGGCTCACCAGCTACGCCAAGGGCCGTCGCGAGAAGACCATGACCGAGCGGCTCACCAACGAGATCCTCGACGCGAGCAACGGGCTCGGTGCCGCGGTGAAGCGTCGCGAGGACACGCACAAGATGGCCGAGTCGAACAAGGCCTTCGCGCACTACCGCTGGTAATCCTGGACCGCCGCGCGCCGGAGCTTAGGGCGGAGGCCATTTCTGGCCCCCGCTGCGACGCCAGCGCTGGGCTCCGTCTCGGAGCCCAGTCCAGACGAGTAACAACACCGAACCTCAAGAAGTAAGGAACCCCCGTGGCACAGGACGTGCTCACCGACCTGAAGAAGGTCCGTAACTTCGGCATCATGGCGCACATCGATGCTGGCAAGACCACCACAACCGAGCGCATCCTGTTCTACACCGGCATCACCCACAAGATCGGCGAGGTGCACGACGGCGCCGCGACCATGGACTGGATGGCGCAGGAGCAGGAGCGCGGCATCACGATCACGTCTGCCGCGACGACCTGCTTCTGGAACGGTATCCAGCTCAACATCATCGACACCCCCGGGCACGTCGACTTCACCGTCGAGGTGGAGCGCAACCTGCGCGTGCTCGATGGCGCCGTCGCCGTCTTCGACGGCAAGGAGGGCGTTGAGCCCCAGTCCGAGACGGTGTGGCGTCAGGCCGACAAGTACGACGTGCCGCGCATCTGCTTCGTCAACAAGATGGACAAGCTGGGCGCCGACTTCTACTTCACGGTCGACACCATCGTCAAGCGACTCGGCGCAAAGCCGCTGGTCATCCAGCTGCCGATCGGTGCCGAGTCGAGCTTCGAGGGCGTCGTCGACCTGGTCGAGATGCGCGCGCTGACCTGGCGTGGTGACGCCAAGGGTGACGTGAAGATGGGCGCCGAGTACGCCGTCGAAGATATCCCGGCCGACCTCAAGGAGAAGGCCGAGGAGTACCGTCACGTGCTGCTCGAGACGGTCGCCGAGTCCGACGACGCGCTGCTCGAGAAGTACTTCGCGGGCGAGGAGCTCACGGTCGCCGAGATCAAGGGCGCCATCCGCAAGATGACGATCGCCAGTGCGCTCTACCCGGTGCTGTGCGGCTCGGCGTTCAAGAACCGCGGTGTGCAGCCGATGCTCGACGCGGTCGTGGACTACCTGCCGTCGCCGCTGGACATGCCGGCCATCGAGGGTCACGACGTGCGCGACGAGGAGAAGGTCATCGAGCGGCACGCCGACTCGAGCGAGCCGTTCTCGGCGCTGGCGTTCAAGATCATGACGCACCCGTTCTTCGGTCGCCTCACCTACATCCGCGTCTACTCGGGCAAGCTCGACTCCGGCGCGCAGGTGGTCAACTCGACCAAGGGCAAGAAGGAGCGCATCGGAAAGATCTTCCAGATGCACGCGAACAAGGAGAACCCGGTCGACGGCGTCACCGCCGGTCACATCTATGCGGTCATCGGCCTCAAGGACACGACCACCGGTGACACTCTCAGCGATTCGGCCAACCAGGTGATCCTGGAGTCGATGACGTTCCCCGAGCCCGTCATCGAGGTCGCGATCGAGCCGAAGACGAAGGCTGACCAGGAGAAGCTGGGCACAGCCATCCAGAAGCTGGCCGAAGAGGACCCGACGTTCCGCACCGAGCAGAACCAGGAGACCGGCCAGACCATCATCAAGGGCATGGGCGAGCTGCACCTCGACATCCTGGTCGACCGCATGAAGCGCGAGTTCAACGTCGAGGCCAACGTCGGCAAGCCGCAGGTGGCCTACCGCGAGACCATTCGTCGCGCCATCGAGAAGTACGACTACACCCACAAGAAGCAGACGGGTGGATCGGGTCAGTTCGCGAAAGTGCAGATCTCGCTCGAACCACTCGAGGTCACCCCGGAGACCAGTTACGAGTTCGTCAACGCTGTCACCGGTGGTCGCGTGCCGCGCGAGTACATCCCTTCGGTGGATCACGGCATCCAGGACGCCATGCAGGTGGGTGTGCTCGCGGGGTATCCCACCGTCGGTGTCAAGGCGACCCTCGTCGATGGCGCATCGCACGACGTCGACTCCTCGGAGATGGCGTTCAAGATCGCCGGTTCGATGGCGTACAAGGAGGCGGCCCGCAAGGCGCAGCCCGTGCTGCTCGAGCCGCTGATGGCCGTCGAGGTGCGCACGCCCGAGGAGTACATGGGCGACGTGATCGGCGACCTGAACTCGCGGCGTGGGCAGATCCAGTCGATGGACGACGCCACCGGCGTGAAGGTCGTCACCGCGAAGGTGCCGCTGTCGGAGATGTTCGGCTACGTGGGTGACCTGAGGTCGAAGACCTCCGGCCGTGCCGTGTACTCGATGACGTTCGACAGCTACTCCGAGGTCCCGAAGGCTGTGGCCGACGAGATCGTGCTGAAGAACAAGGGCGACTGATTTCTGGCGGTCGAGCACCGTCGAGACCACGCCCTGCGTAATCCCGTAACATATCACCACACCAATCGTCGAGCATCCGGAACCCATCCGGATGCCGTGACCCGAGTCCTGAGGAGGACCCACAGTGGCTAAGGCCAAGTTCGAGCGGACCAAGCCGCACGTCAACATCGGAACGATCGGTCACGTCGACCACGGCAAGACCACCCTGACCGCCGCCATCTCGAAGGTGCTTGCCGACAAGTACCCCTCGGCGACGAACGTGCAGCGTGACTTCGCGTCGATCGACTCGGCTCCCGAGGAGCGTCAGCGCGGCATCACGATCAACATCTCGCACGTCGAGTACGAGACGCCGAAGCGCCACTACGCGCACGTCGACGCCCCCGGTCACGCTGACTACATCAAGAACATGATCACCGGTGCCGCCCAGATGGACGGCGCGATCCTGGTCGTGGCCGCCACCGACGGTCCGATGGCGCAGACCCGCGAGCACGTGCTGCTCGCCAAGCAGGTCGGCGTGCCGTACCTGCTGGTTGCGCTCAACAAGTCCGACATGGTCGACGACGAGGAGATCCTGGAGCTCGTCGAGCTCGAGGTTCGCGAGCTGCTCTCCAGCCAGGACTTCGACGGCGACAACGCGCCGGTCGTGCGCGTCTCGGGCCTCAAGGCGCTCGAGGGCGACGAGAAGTGGACGCAGGCCGTCCTCGACCTCATGGAGGCCGTCGACAGCAGCGTTCCCGACCCGGTGCGCGACAAGGACAAGCCGTTCCTGATGCCGATCGAGGACGTCTTCACGATCACCGGTCGCGGCACCGTCGTGACGGGCCGCGCCGAGCGCGGCACGCTCGCGATCAACTCCGACGTCGAGATCGTGGGCATCCGACCCACCCAGAAGACCACGGTCACCGGTATCGAGATGTTCCACAAGCAGCTCGACGAGGCGTGGGCCGGCGAGAACTGCGGTCTGCTTCTCCGCGGCACCAAGCGCGAGGATGTCGAGCGCGGCCAGGTCGTCGTCAAGCCGGGTTCGGTCACGCCGCACACCCAGTTCGAGGGCACCGCGTACATCCTGTCCAAGGATGAGGGTGGGCGTCACAACCCGTTCTACGCGAACTACCGTCCGCAGTTCTACTTCCGCACCACCGACGTCACCGGCGTCATCACGCTGCCCGAGGGCACCGAGATGGTCATGCCCGGCGACACCACCGAGATGACGGTCGAGCTGATCCAGCCGATCGCCATGGAGGAGGGCCTCGGCTTCGCGATCCGTGAGGGTGGCCGCACCGTCGGCGCCGGCAAGGTGACGAAGATCGTCAAGTAGCTGATCGGGTAGCCGCGAAGCGGCGTATCGAGATCCAGCGAACGGGGTCGGGCCTACGGGTCCGGCCCCGTTCCACGTTCAGTAGCCGCGTTCAGTAGCCCAGGAACTCCTCCGCGACGATGCGGCGATCGTCGACGCCGAGTCGACGGAGCGTCTCGTTCGCGCGCTCGAGCCGGGCTGGTGCGCCGCTGAGCAGCCATGAAGCATCCGGCTGCTGGGCGTGGGCCCTGGCGAGCTCCGGTTCGGCCGAGTTCCCGAAGCAGGTACGCAGGGTGAAGTTGGGGTTCTGGTCGGCGTACCGCTGGAGTTCGTCCAGGTACGCGGCATGCTGGCGCGAGCTGTTCGAATAGACGAGGGTCAGCGGAACATCGAGGCTCTCCTCGCTCGCGAAACGGATCATGCTCAGGAAGGGTGTGATCCCGATGCCGCTGGCGACCAGGATGCGAGGTCGCCGCGCGACCTGCGTGAGCGTCATGAAGCCGTAGGGGCCCGCGAGCATGACGGGGCTGCCGATGGGTGCATCCTCGATCGTCCGCTTGAAGCCGCTGGGCGAGCGTCGGAAGGCGAATGTGATCTGATGGCGTTGATTCGGCGACGAGGCGATCGAGAAAACCCGCGAACTCCCGCGGCGGTCGCGGTGTCGCGGTCGCCGGATCCCGACCTGAAAGTACTGGCCCGCCGCGAAGGCGAACGAGTCGGGTCGATCGAGGGTGACTTCGAGAATGTTGTCGGCGATCAACCGACGAGCGGTGACCGCCGCGGTCGCGCGCCGCATCATGAGCCTGCCTTGCTGTACGGGTCGATGGTGTGCGTCATGGTTGAGCCGGGGTCACAACAGCGTCCGCCGGCAGTTGGAAGATGAGCGGATCGAGCGGTTCGTTGACGCTCTCGATGGTGACACTGAGTGTGGTGCCGTCCGCCAGCGGGATCTGCTGCTCCCCGGGGCCGTACTGCAGAGCCCAAGCGCCGGGTCCGGCGTTGAGAGAGGAGAGCTGGATGTCGGTCGGCTCGATCCCTGCCGCACTGGTCCAGGTCACCGCACCATCAGCCCCGACCTCGGCTGTGTACAGCGTTCGTTCGTCGAAGCGGTAGATCTGATCGGACACCGTGGCACCATTGGCCTCCACTGTCTGACGGAAGTACGGTGCGCTGTCGGCGTTCTCGAGCCAGACGCGCACCGTGCGACCTGCGTCGAGGATGCTCATGGCGTAGGTCTGGGCGTACTGCGTCGGAGGCGTCTGCCCACCTGGAGGAGCAGCCGAGACCGTCCGAACCTGAGCCTCGGTGATGACCAGCACGGCCACCACGAGCAGCAGCGGGAGGACCAGTGCCAGCCCCATGCCGACCAGGGGGAACCCTTTGACTGCACCTTTCACCGATCGGCCTTTCGTGTCGTCGCTGTCCGGGGCCGCATGTCAGAACGCTCCGACAGTTCGCCTGCGCCAGACCGTCATGACGAACGCAGCGGCCTGAGTCGCCGCGGCGGTCAGCAGCAGCAGCAGGTAGTAGTACCGAAGCGGATTCGGCTCGTACATGGTCATTCTCGTCGGTGACGGGGAATAGTGGATGAAGGCGAAGTAGACCACGTGCATCGCCACGAGATAGAAGATGACATACGCGAGCCCGTGCATCCACTTCCAGGATGCGATGCCGAAGAAGGCGACGGCTCTATCGAACGAGGTCGCGGCGAGAACCAGACCGAGTGCCAGGGCCAGCAGCCCGAGAAGATTCGCCAGTCCGAATCCAGGCTCGGCCCTGAGGTACATCTGGGCCTCCGGCGAGAACTGGTACCCCAGAAGTCCCGCGAAGTCCCATCGCGCCCAACCGTCCCACACCAGGTAGCCATGCACAGCGCTGGTGACCGCGAACCAGATACCGGCCTCACGCCGCCAGCGCACAACGGGTGTCAGAACGGGCCAGATCCGGCTGGCAGGCCCGACGATGACGGCGAACCACAGCAGCCCCATCGACGGCACGCCAAACGATTTCCACAGCCTCATCTCCGGACTCCAGGTGGAGTACAGCGCCCACGCCCCCAAGCCCATCGCAACGGCGACCGTCATGACGACGAGGTGCCGTCCGAGAACCATTCCGGGCGATTTCGTCCCCAGAAGCATCGGATTTCCTCCTTGCGACCCCGAGGGTCATGGCGCACCATTGTGCTTGCGAAATACTGGCATGTCGTATCTGTGTGCTGGCTTCACGTGGCCTTCGTCAAGCCCTCCGAGGCGGTGGTGGGAGCGACATACCCTGAGTCGGTGCCACGCCTTCGCCGTTCCGATTCGAGCGGTCCAGGCATCCGTCGTATCGGTACCGGCCGCGGCTTCACCTACCGCACCGCCGAGGGCGACCCGATCGACGCCGTGACCCGCGAGCGCATTGAGGCCCTCGTCATCCCGCCGGCCTGGAAGGATGTCTGGATTTGCCCGTATCCCAACGGCCACATCCAGGCGACGGGAACGGATGCCGCGGGCCGCCGTCAGTACCTGTACCACCCTGTGTGGCGGCAGCAGAAGGACCGCCTCAAGTTCGAGCGGATGCAGCGTCTCGCGCAGACGCTGCCCGCGGCCCGGCGTCGCGTCACCATCGACCTGCGCAAGCCTGGGATGCCGCGCGAGAAAGTGCTGGCGGCGGCGTTCCGCCTGCTCGATACCTGCGTGCCGCGAGTCGGCTCTGAACGGTACGCCGAGGAGAACGGCAGCCACGGCCTCTCGACGCTGCTGTGCGCGCACGCCCGCGTCACGGGCGGCGACACCGTCGAGCTGCAGTTTCCGGGCAAGAGCGGGCAGGAGTGGAACTCCGCGCTGCGCGACCACGAGTTGTCCGAGGTGGTGCGAGCGCTGAAGCGGCGCGGGCCGAACGCCAAGCTGCTCGCCTGGAAGGACGAGCGGGGGTGGCATCCCGTCTCCGCCGACGACATCAACGAGTACGTGCACGTGCGCGCCGGCGACGACTTCACCGCGAAGGACTTCCGCACCCTGCACGGCACCGTCGAAGCGGCGCGCAGCCTCGCTCGAGCCGGCCCGCGTCCGTCGCCGACCGCGCGCAAGAAGGTGGTCAGCGCCGCGATCCGGGATGTCGCGGACCTGCTCGGCAACACCCCTGCAGTCGCGCGCACGAGCTACGTCGACCCTCGCGTGCTCGACGCCTACGACCACGGCCGCACGATCGACCCCGCGCGCCTGGACTCGGCCGAGACCGAACTGCGCGACCTCCTCGTCGACTAACACCCACAGCGGAGGACGACACGCCGTCAGCGCGGGCGTGCGACGTCCGTGGCGGCGTGTCGTCCTCCGCTCCGGTCGTGGTTGGGCCGGCTGTCGGCCGTCGGCGTCGCGCCGCTCGGGATCGCTTTTCCGGAGTTCTGCCGCCCGAGTCACACTGGCCCCACGGCATGCCACTCATCCCGGGCAGCGGTGCGAGCAACTCCGGAAAAGCGAGCTGGATAAAGCCCGCTCGCGCAGTCGAACACGCGCGCCACGGGGGAGCCGCGCGCGCCCGCGCCGAGCGCGACACGCCCGGGTTGCAGCGGATGCCGGGGTGTGGCAGACTCTTGGGGTTCAATATTCCGCCGCCGAGCGCGTGCGGATCACTCCCAGGCAGTGCACAACCCAGCGCAGAAGCGCGAGCGGTTGGGCCGCGGGGAGCAGAACTCGACGTAGACCGACTCCCGAGGTTCGCCAGGGCACTCGCATGCCCCGGCACCCGGGTCGGTATTTGACACGTAACCAGTGGTGCGAGTCAGGTGCTGCGCGGCTATCCGCTCGGTCCGGTGCACAGAACGAAAGGGAGAGGTCATGGCGGGACAGAAAATCCGCATTCGACTCAAGTCGTACGACCACGAGGTCATCGACTCCTCGGCGCGCAAGATCGTCGACACGGTGACTCGGGCGGGCGCTACGGTCGTCGGCCCTGTACCGCTGCCGACCGAGAAGAACGTGATCGCCGTGATCCGCTCTCCCCACAAGTACAAGGACAGCCGCGAGCACTTCGAGAAGCGCACCCACAAGCGGCTCATCGACATCATCGACCCGACGCCGAAGGCTGTCGACTCGCTCATGCGACTCGACCTGCCGGCCGACGTCAACATCGAGATCAAGCTGTAGCTCGAGAGCCGAAGAGGAACACCAATGTCTACCACCAAGACGATCAAGGGACTGCTGGGCACCAAGCTCGGCATGACCCAGGTCTGGGACGAGAACAACAAGCTCGTACCCGTGACCGTCGTTGAGATCGCCCCGAACGTCGTCACGCAGTTGCGCTCCGTCGAGGTCGACGGCTACAGCGCGGTGCAGATTGCGTACGGCCGCATCGACCCGCGCAAGGTCACCGCGCCGCTGACCGGGCACTTCGATAAGGCCGGCGTCACGCCGCGCCGTCACCTCACCGAGCTGCGCGCCGCAGACACCAGCGACTACACCCTGGGCCAAGAGCTCACCGTCGACATCTTCGAGCCCGGCTCGAAGGTGGATGTCGTGGGCACGTCGAAGGGCAAGGGCTTCGCCGGCGTCATGAAGCGTCACAACTTCAAGGGCGTCTCGGCCAGCCACGGTGCGCACCGCAACCACCGCAAGCCCGGATCGATCGGTGCATCCTCGACCCCTAGCCGTGTCTTCAAGGGCATGCGCATGGCCGGTCGCATGGGTGGCGACCGCGTCACCGTGCTGAACCTCACCGTCCACTCGGTCGACCTTGAGAAGGGTCTGCTGCTCGTCAAGGGCGCGGTGCCCGGCGCTCGGGGCCGCATCGTGTTCGTCCGCACCGCCGTGAAGGGAGCCTGAGATGGCGAACGCCTCCCTCGATGTCGTCGACACCGCAGGCAAGAAGACCGGAACGGTCGAGCTGCCCGCGGCGATCTTCGACGTGCAGACCAATGTGCCGCTGATCCACCAGGTGGTGACCGCGCAGCTCGCGGCCGCGCGCCAGGGCACGCACAAGACCAAGGGACGCGGCGAGGTGTCCGGTTCGGGCGTCAAGCCGTTCAAGCAGAAGGGCACCGGTCGTGCCCGTCAGGGGTCGGTGCGCATGCCGCAGCACCGCGGCGGTGGCACGGTGCACGGTCCGCAGCCGCGCGACTACAGCCAGCGCACCCCGAAGAAGATGATCTCGGCAGCGCTGCTGGGCGCGATCTCCGATCGCGCCCGTGGGCAGCGACTGACGATCGTCGACTCGTTCGGTAAGGGCGATGCCCCGTCGACGAAGGCCGCGGCATCCGTTCTGGCAGGCATCGCGAGCAAGAACGTGCTGATCGTGCTCGAGCGCACTGACGAGATCAGCGCCAAGAGTCTGCGCAACCTGCGTTCGGTTCACGTGCTGTGGGTCGACCAGCTCAACGCATACGACGTGATCGTCTCCGACGACCTGGTCTTCACCAAGGGTGCCTTCCAGGCGTTCGTCGATGCCAAGAGCACGGCTGCCAAGAGCACGGCTGCCAAGAGCAAGAAGGAGGCCGGAGAGTAATGGCCGTCACGTACAAGGACCCGCGCGACATCATCATCGCGCCCGTCGTCTCGGAGAAGAGCTACAACCTCATCGACGATGGCAAGTACACGTTCGTGGTCGACCCGCGTGCCAACAAGACCGAGATCAAGCTCGCGATCGAGAAGATCTTCGACGTCAAGGTGGCCGCGGTGAACACCCTGAACCGCAGCGGCAAGACCCGCCGCACCCGGTTCGGCACTGGCAAGCGCAAGGACACCAAGCGCGCCATCGTCACGCTCAAGTCCGGTTCCATCGACATCTTCACGGCTGTCGGCTAAGGGACGAGGAAGAAACCATGGCAATTCGCAAGTACAAGCCCACGACCCCGGGGCGTCGCGGTTCCTCGGTGGCAGACTTCGCCGAGATCACCCGCTCGACCCCGGAGAAGTCGCTGCTCAAGCCGCTGCCGAAAACCGGTGGCCGCAACAACGCCGGACGCATCACGACGCGTCACATCGGTGGTGGCCACAAGCGCCAATACCGCGTGATCGACTTCAAGCGCTCCGACAAGGACGGCGTCAACGCCAAGGTCGCGCACATCGAGTACGACCCGAACCGCACGGCGCGCATCGCGCTGCTGCACTTCGTCGACGGCACCAAGCGCTACATCATCGCCCCGAACAAGCTGAACCAAGGCGACATCGTCGAGTCGGGTGCCGGCGCCGACATCAAGCCGGGCAACAACCTGCCGCTGAAGAACATCCCGGTCGGTACCGTGATCCACGCGATCGAGCTGCGTCCGGGTGGTGGCGCCAAGATGGCTCGCTCCGCCGGCGCCTCGGTGCGGCTCGTCGCCAAGGACGGCCCGTTCGCGCAGCTGCGTCTGCCCTCGGGTGAGATCCGCAATGTGGATGTCCGCTGCCGGGCCACCATCGGCGAGGTCGGCAACGCCGAGCAGTCCAACATCAACTGGGGCAAGGCCGGCCGGATGCGCTGGAAGGGCGTCCGCCCGACCGTCCGCGGTGTGGCCATGAACCCGGTCGACCACCCGCACGGTGGTGGTGAGGGCAAGACATCCGGTGGACGTCACCCGGTCAGCCCCTGGGGTCAGCAGGAGGGCCGCACCCGCAAGCGCAGCCTGCCCAGCGACCAGCTCATCGTCCGTCGCCGCACCGTCGGCAAGAAGCGCAAGTAGGAGTTGTAGAAGATGCCTCGCAGTCTGAAGAAGGGCCCCTTCGTCGACGACCACCTGCTGCAGAAGGTGCTCAAGGCGAACGAGACCAGCAACAAGAGCGTGATCAAGACCTGGTCGCGCCGCTCGATGATCATCCCGGCGATGCTGGGTCACACCATCGCGGTGCACGACGGCCGCAAGCACATCCCGGTGTTCGTCACCGAGACCATGGTGGGCCACAAGCTCGGCGAGTTCTCGCCCACCCGCACCTTCCGTGGACACGAGAAGGACGACAAGAAGGGACGCCGTCGCTGATGGTCGAGTCGATCGCCCGCGTGCGTCACATCCGTGTGACGCCCATGAAGGCCCGCCGTGTCGTCAACCTGATCCGCGGCAAGCAGGCTCAGGAGGCCCTGGCCATCCTGAGGTTCGCGCCCCAGGGCGCAAGCGAGCCGGTGTACAAGCTCGTGGCATCCGCGATCGCGAATGCCCGCGTGAAAGCCGATGCCACCAACAGCTTCCTCGACGAGCAGGATCTCTACGTCAAGGCCGCGTTCGTGGACGAGGGCACCACCCTGAAGCGGTTCCAGCCGCGAGCCCAGGGTCGCGCCTTCCGCATCAACAAGCGCACCAGCCACATCACCGTCGTGCTGGCGACGCCCGCCGAGGTAGACGTCGAGCCGGCCTCGCCCAAGAAGAGCGCCGTGAAGGCAGGGAAGAAGTAATGGGACAGAAGGTCAACCCCTACGGTTTCCGTCTGGGCATCACCACCGACCACGTGTCGCGGTGGTTCTCCGACAGCACCAAGTCGGGTCAGAAGTACAGCGACTACGTCGCGGAGGATGTCAAGATCCGCGCGCTGCTCAAGCGCACGCTCGACCGCGCCGGCGTGGCGAAGATCGAGATCGAGCGCACCCGTGACCGCGTCCGCGTCGACATCCACACCGCCCGTCCCGGCATCGTGATCGGTCGCCGCGGCGCCGAGGCCGAGCGCATCCGTTCCGACCTCGAGAAGCTGTCGGGCAAGCAGATTCAGCTCAACATCCTCGAGGTCAAGAACCCCGAGGCCGAGGCTCAGCTCGTCGCGCAGGGCATCGCCGAGCAGCTCTCTGCTCGCGTGGCGTTCCGTCGTGCGATGCGCAAGGGTCTGCAGGGTGCTCAGCGTGCCGGAGCCAAGGGTGTGCGCATCCAGGTCTCCGGTCGTCTCGGCGGCGCGGAGATGAGCCGCTCCGAGTTCTACCGTGAGGGTCGCGTTCCGCTGCACACGCTGCGCGCCAACATCGACTACGGCTTCTATGAGGCCAAGACGACGTTCGGACGCATCGGCGTGAAGGTCTGGATCTACAAGGGCGACATCACCAACAAGGAACTCGCCCGCGAGCAGGCCAACCAGAAGTCAGCGCGACCGGAGCGCCGCGACGATCGTCGTGACGGCGACCGTCGTGACAGCCGGGCACCGCGAGCTGCGGCGCCCACCAAAGACGCGCCAGTCGCGGCAGGAGTTGAGGCGTAACCATGCTCATCCCACGTAAGGTCAAGCACCGCAAGCAGCACCACCCGGGGCGCAGCGGCCAGGCCACCGGCGGCACGAGGGTCACCTTCGGCGAGTACGGCATCCAGGCGCTCACCCCCGCGTACGTGACCAACCGCCAGATCGAGTCGGCTCGTATCGCGATGACCCGTCACATCAAGCGTGGCGGCAAGGTGTGGACCAACATCTACCCCGACCGACCGCTCACCAAGAAGCCGGCCGAGACCCGCATGGGTTCCGGTAAGGGTTCGCCGGAGTGGTGGGTCGCAAACGTCAAGCCGGGCCGCGTGCTCTTCGAGCTCGCCGGTGTCGACGAGACCCTCGCGCGTGAGGCACTCATGCGCGCCATTCACAAGCTGCCCCTCAAGGCACGCATCATCAAGCGCGAGGAGGGCGACGCGTAATGGCGATCGGATCCAAGGAGCTCGCTCCTGGCGAGCTCGACACGTTCGAGGACGACAGGCTCGTCGACGAGCTCAAGAAGGCCAAGGAGGAGCTGTTCAACCTGCGGTTCCAGTCCGCGACCGGTCAGCTCGACAGCCACGGTCGCATCCGGGCCGTCAAGCGCGACATCGCTCGCATCTACACGGTGATCCGTGAGCGCGAGTTGGGCATCCGGGCCACTCCGGCGCCCGTCGAGATCCCCGTGAAGGCGACCCGCAAGAGCAAGAAAGCGGATGCCGCGTCGGCTGACACCACTGAGAACTCGTCGCCCGCTCAGGGCGAGTCATCGACGAGCCCCGAGGAGGCGAGCAAGTAATGGCACAGGCCACCAAGAAGGGCGAGGCCGGACACGAGTCCGCAGCCCACGACGTGAAAGATGCGGGTGCCCGCGGCTACCGCAAGGTGCGCCGCGGTTACGTGACCAGCGACAAGATGGACAAGACCATCGTCGTCGAGGTCGAGGATCGCGTGAAGCACCCCCTGTACGGCAAGGTCATCCGCCGCACCTCCAAGGTGAAGGCGCACGACGAGGCCAACACCGCCGGTATCGGCGATCTCGTCGTCATCGCGGAGACGCGTCCGCTGTCGGCGTCGAAGCGCTGGCGGCTGGTCGAGATTGCGGAGAAGGCGAAGTAACCCATGATCCAGCAGGAATCCCGGCTCAAGGTCGCCGACAACACCGGCGCCAAGGAGCTGCTGACCATCCGCGTGCTCGGCGGCTCCGGTCGTCGGTATGCCGGCCTCGGTGACGTCATCGTCGCCACCGTCAAGGACGCGATCCCCGGCGGCAACGTCAAGAAGGGCGACGTCGTCAAGGCGGTCATCGTGCGCACGGTCAAGTCGACCCGTCGCCCCGATGGCTCGTACATCAAGTTCGACGAGAACGCAGCGGTCATCCTCAAGACCGACGGCGATCCTCGTGGTACCCGCATCTTCGGACCGGTCGGTCGCGAGCTCCGCGACAAGAAGTTCATGAAGATCATCTCGTTGGCACCGGAGGTGCTGTAATCATGGCCACCATTCGCAAGGGCGACCTCGTGCAGGTCATCAGCGGCCCCACCCAGGATCGCGGCGGAGACCGCGGCAAGCAAGGTCGCGTCATCGAGGTGCTGACCGGCAGAGACCGCGTGATCGTCGAAGGCATCAACTTCGTCACCAAGCACGTGAAGGTCGGCCAGACTCAGCGTGGAACGAAGACGGGCGGCATCGAGACCTACGAGGCCCCGATTCACGTCTCCAACATCGCACTCGTCGACCCCGACACCAAGCAGCCCGCTCGCGTGGGCTTCAAGGTCGTCACCGACGACAAGAGCGGCAAGATCACGCGTGAGCGATTCTTCAAGCCGTCGCGTCGTGCTGCCAAGCCCGCCAAGGCATCCAAGCCAGCCAAGGCCGAGAACGCAGACAAGCCCACCAAGGCTGCGGGCAAGAGCACCACCAAGAAGACCGAGGATGCCGAATAACCATGGCTAAGACAACGACTGCCGCGAAGGCTGGCGCCGAGGGCACCTACCAGCCGCGCCTGAAGCAGAAGTACCGCAACGAGATCGCCGCCCAGCTGAAGAAGGACTTCGGCTTCACGAACGTGCACCAGGTGCCCGGACTCGTGAAGGTCGTCGTCAACACCGGTGTGGGTGAGGCCGCTCGCGACTCGAAGATCATCGAGGGTGCGGTGCGCGACCTGACGGCGATCACCGGTCAGAAACCGCAGGTGAATGTCGCCCGCAAGTCCATCGCGCAGTTCAAGCTGCGTGAGGGTCAGGCGATCGGTGCTCACGTGACGCTGCGCGGTGACCGCGCCTGGGAGTTCCTCGACCGACTGGTCTCGCTCGCCCTGCCCCGCATCCGCGACTTCCGTGGTCTGTCGGACCGGCAGTTCGACGGCCGCGGCAACTACACCTTCGGACTGACCGAGCAGTCGATGTTCCACGAGATCGACCAGGACAAGATCGACCGGGTCCGCGGTTTCGACATCACCGTCGTGACCACGGCCAAGAACGACGACGAGGGGCGCGCGCTGTTGAAGGCGCTCGGCTTCCCGTTCAAAGCACCGGAGAACGCCTCCGCGTGATGATCCGAGCAGGTCGGCAGCGGTGGACCGCTGACCGAAACCACCCGAGAGAGAAGAACCAGCCATGACCATGACCGATCCCGTCGCGGACCTCCTCACGAGGCTGCGCAACGCGAACTCGGCGTACCACGACTCCGTGTCGCTGCCCAGCAGCAACCTGAAGTCGCACATCGCCGAGATCCTCAAGACCGAGGGGTACATCGCGGGTTGGAAGGTGGAGCCCGCGCGCGTGGGCGAAACCCTCACGATCGACCTGAAGTACGGCCCCAACCGCGAGCGTTCGTTCGTGGGCATCAAGCGCGTGTCGAAGCCCGGGCTGCGTGTCTACGCGAAGTCCACCGAGGTGCCCTCGGTACTCGGCGGGCTGGGTGTCGCCATCCTGTCCACCTCCTCCGGTCTGCTGACCGATAAGGAAGCGACGCGGAAGGGCGTGGGTGGGGAAGTCCTCGCCTACGTGTGGTGAGCTGACATGTCACGTATCGGACGTCTGCCCATCGCGATCCCGGCTGGAGTCGAGGTGAACATCGACGGCCAGGCCGTCGCCGTGAAGGGCCCGAAGGGCGAGCTCTCGCTCACCGTCAGGAGCCCCATCCAGGTGAAGATCGAAGACGGGCAGGTGCTCATCACCCGCCCCGACGACGAGCGCGAGTCGCGTTCGCTGCACGGCCTGACCCGCACCCTCATCGCCAATCAGATCGTCGGCGTCACCGAGGGCTACACCAAGGGCCTCGAGGTCGTCGGCACCGGTTACCGCGTGGCCGCGAAGGGCAGTTCGGTGGAGTTCGCCCTCGGCTACTCGCACCCCATCACCGTCGACCCGCCGGCTGGCATCAGCTTCACGGTCGAGGGCAACAACAAACTGACCGTCAGCGGCATCGACAAGCAAGCCGTCGGCGAGGTCGCTGCGAACATCCGCAAGCTGCGCAAGCCCGAGCCCTACAAGGGCAAGGGCGTGCGGTACGCCGGCGAGGTCGTTCGTCGCAAGGCCGGAAAGAGTGGTAAGTGATCATGGCTCTGGGAACCAGGGGCAAGTCGAAGTCCGCGGCCAAGGGCCGCCGGCACGCACGACTCCGCAAGAAGGTCGTCGGCACCGAGGCGCGCCCGCGCCTGGTCGTCACCCGTTCGGCCCGCCACGTCTTCGTGCAGGTCGTCGACGACAGCAGAGGCCACACCGTGGCATCCGCATCGACGCTCGAGTCCGATCTGCGCAGTTTCGACGGTGACAAGACCGCCAAGGCCCGCAAGGTCGGTGAACTCGTCGCCCAACGCGCCAAGCAGGCCGGCGTCGAGGCGGTCGTCTTCGACCGTGGCGGCAACCGCTACGCGGGCCGCGTCGCGGCGATCGCCGACGGCGCCCGTGAAGGAGGGCTGAGCCTGTGAGCACAGCATCAACGACCAACAACGAGGAGCAGAACGTGGCCGAGGCTGCGACCAGCACCGAGACGACCACCGATCCGACCAGCACCGACGCGCCAGCGACGGATGTCACGAGCGAGCCTCGCGAGGCGCGCCGCGGCAGCCGTGAGCGCAACCCCAACCGAGACCGCGGTGGCAACCGCGACGCAGACAAGAGTCAGTTCCTCGAGCGCGTCGTGACCATCAACCGCGTGTCGAAGGTGGTCAAGGGCGGTCGTCGCTTCAGCTTCACCGCGCTTGTCGTGGTCGGCGACGGCAACGGCATGGTGGGCGTCGGTTACGGCAAGGCCCGCGAGGTGCCGCTGGCGATCAGCAAGGGCGTCGAGGAGGCAAAGAAGAACTTCTTCCGCGTCCCGCGCGTCGCCGCCACCATCCCGCACCCCGTGCAGGGTGAGGCCGCGGCCGGCGTCGTGCTGCTGCGCCCGGCATCCGCCGGTACCGGCGTCATCGCCGGTGGCCCGGTGCGTGCCGTGCTCGAGTGCGCAGGCATCCACGATGTCCTGTCCAAGTCGCTCGGCTCGTCGAACACGATCAACATCGTGCACGCGACGGTCGAGGCGCTCAAACAGCTCGAGGAGCCCCGTGCGGTCGCCGCGCGTCGTGGCCTCGAGGCCGACCACGTGATCCCGGCAAGGCTCATCCGCGCCGACGCCGAAGCTCGCGAAGCCGCGAAGGCAGGTGTCTGATGGCCGCGCGCCTGAAAGTGACCCAGATCAAGTCGAAGATCAGTGAGAAGCAGAACCAGCGCGACACCCTGCGGAGCCTCGGGCTCCACCGCATCGGGGATGTCGTGGTTCGCGAGGACAACAAGCAGAACCGTGGCTACGTGCGCACGGTCGCTCACCTCGTCAGAGTCGAGGAGATTGACTAATGGCCGAAGATAAGAAGGCAGCCCCCAAGAAGGCACCGACCGCCAAGGCCGCGCCGCCCAAGGCTGCTGCCGCAAAGGCTCCGGCAACAAGGGCTTCTGCGGCGACGGCACCAGCAACCAAGGCTGCTGCCGCAAAGGCTCCGGCGAAGGAGGCCGCCCCGGCATCCGACGTCGCATCGCGCCCGCAGGTGCTCAAGGCGCATCACCTTCGTCCCGCCGCCGGCGCCAAGAAGGAGAAGACCCGCGTCGGTCGCGGCGAGGCCAGCAAGGGCAAGACGGCCGGTCGTGGTACCAAGGGGACGAAGGCGCGCTACCAGGTGCGGTCCGGTCTCGAGGGCGGCAACCTGAACCAGGTCATGCGCGCGCCGAAGCTGCGCGGGTTCAAGAACCCGTTCCGCGTCGAGTACCAGGTCGTCAACCTCGACAAGCTCGGAGACCTCTACCCGAAGGGCGGCGATGTGACCGTCGCCGACCTGGTGGCCAAGGGTGTCGTGCGCAAGAACGAACGAGTGAAGGTTCTCGGCCAGGGAGAGATTGCGGTTATGCTGAACGTTGCTGTCGACAAGGTCTCCGGCTCGGCCGAGCAGAAGATCGTTGCTGCTGGCGGCTCGGTCAAGTAGCTGAACCCTTCGGGTTCGGTTGCAGTACGCAGATTTCGAAAGGCACCTGATGTTCAGAGCGGTCGCACGGATCTTCCGCACGCCAGACCTTCGCAGGAAGATCGGGTTCACGCTCGGGATCGTCGCGCTGTTCCGCCTGGGCTCGTTCATCCCGGCGCCGTTCGTCGACTTCGGCAACGTGCAGATCTGTCTGGCCAGCAACGCGAACACGGTGGGGCTCTACGATCTGGTCAATCTGTTCAGCGGCGGTGCCCTGTTGCAACTGTCGATCTTCGCGCTCGGCATCATGCCCTACATCACCGCGTCGATCATCGTGCAGCTGCTGCGGGTGGTCATCCCGCACTTCGAGGCGCTCTACAAGGAGGGTCAGGCCGGCCAGTCGAAGCTGACCCAGTACACGCGCTATCTCACCATCGCACTGGGTGTTCTGCAGTCGACGACGCTCATCACGGTAGCGCGCAGCGGCGCGCTCTTCCCGGCGAACTCCGGCGTGGTCGAGTGCCAGCAACTCATCACGAACGATGCGTGGTACTCGATCCTGCTCATGGTGATCACCATGACCGCCGGAACCGGCCTCATCATGTGGATGGGCGAACTGATCACCGAGCGCGGCATCGGCAATGGGATGTCGCTGCTCATCTTCACCTCGATCGCCGCCACTTTCCCGAGCGCACTCTGGGCGATCCAGACCACCAACGGCGTCGAGGTGTTCCTCATCGTCGTCGCCGTCGGCATCCTGATCATGGCCGCCGTCGTGTTCGTGGAGCAGTCCCAGCGGCGCATCCCGGTGCAGTATGCCAAGCGCATGGTCGGTCGCCGCACCTACGGTGGCAACAACACCTACATCCCGATCAAGGTCAACATGGCCGGCGTCGTGCCGGTGATCTTCGCGTCGTCGCTGCTGTTCCTGCCCGCGCTGATCGCCCAGTTCAACCAGGCTCCGGCTGGCGAGACGCCGCAGCCGTGGGTGGTGTGGATTCAGAACAACCTGGTCTCCGGCGACAATCCGCTGTACATGGCGCTGTACTTCCTGCTCATCGTCGGGTTCACCTACTTCTACGTCGCGATCACCTTCAATCCCGAAGAGGTGGCCGACAACATGAAGAAGTACGGCGGCTTCATTCCGGGCATCCGGGCCGGGCGTCCGACCGCCGAGTATCTCGATTACGTGCTGACCAGGGTCACCCTGCCCGGATCGCTGTACCTGGGCGTGGTCGCGCTCATCCCGTTGTTCGCGCTGGCGACGGTGGGCGCCAACCAGAACTTCCCGTTCGGCGGTGCGAGCATCCTGATCATCGTCGGCGTCGGCCTGGAGACGGTCAAGCAGATCGACTCGCAACTGCAGCAGCGGCACTACGAGGGCCTGCTCCGGTGATGCGTCGAGGGCCTCAGCACGGCGCGCGCCTCCTGCTGATCGGTCCGCCCGGCGCAGGCAAGGGCACGCAGGCGGTCCGGTTGGCCGAGGCGTATCAGGTGCCGGCGGTGTCGACCGGTGACATTTTCCGCAGCAACGTCGCCAACGCGACAGAACTCGGCAACAAGGCCAAGGCATACATGGATGTCGGCGACAACGTGCCAGACGAGCTCACGAATGCGCTGATCCGCGACCGCCTGGCCGAGGCCGACTGCACTGGCGGGTTCTTGCTCGACGGCTACCCCCGCACCGCGGACCAGGTGCGCGAACTCGACGAGTTCTTGACCGGGCATCACGCGAGTCTGAACGCCGTGGTCGAGCTGGTCGCCGACCCCGAGGTGGTCATCGAGCGCATTCGCGTTCGCGCCGCTCAGGAGGGCCGCTCCGATGACGACGACACCGTGGTGCGCCACCGCCTCGACGTGTACCGGGAACAGACCGAGCCGCTCGTGGACATCTACCGCGACCGGGGGCTGCTGGTCGAGATCGACGCGCTCGGATCGATCGACGAGGTCACCGCGAGGATCACCGACGCGCTGGCGGCACGCGGCATCGTGACGCCAGCGAACGCCTAGCTCAGCCGACGTCGGCAACTGGCGCAACGCGCGGCAATCGCGTAAGCTCGATCCTTGGTGCTTTCGGCCGTCATTCGACGTGCCTGCCGCACCGATCTCCCGCAGACCAGCGGATCCATCCTTCAAGCGACGAAGAGGCTATGGCCAAAAAAGACGGTGTCATCGAGATCGAGGGCTCGGTGACCGAGGCGCTGCCCAACGCGATGTTCCGCGTTGAGCTCAGCAACGGTCATAAAGTGCTCGCGCACATCTCGGGGAAGATGCGCCAGAACTACATCCGGATCCTTCCCGAGGACCGCGTAGTCGTGGAACTCAGCCCGTACGACCTGACCCGTGGCCGAATCACCTATCGGTACAAGTAAGTACAGCGCGAAACGGAACGGATTGGCTGGAAAGTAACGGCTGATCTCGACAGGCTCGATCGTCGAGAACGGTACGAAGACAGCGAGTGCAAGGAAGAAACATCATGAAGGTCAACCCCAGCGTCAAGCCGATCTGCGACCACTGCCGCGTCATCCGCCGCAACGGTCGCGTGATGGTCATCTGCAAGTCCAACCCGCGGCACAAGCAGCGTCAGGGTTGAGCCGAAGGTCGACGCCGCGAAGCGGTGTACCGAGACCCGGGTCTCGATACGGCCTTCCAGGCCTACTCGACCAGCACGTACAACCGAATATCGAACGGCTCCACGAACTGCCACAGCAGGGACACCCTGGGTTGGAGGCCCAGGCACCGGAGCCGTCCAGCACCTCCAACTGACTCCACAAGGAGAAGCCACCATGGCACGTCTGGCAGGCGTCGACATCCCGCGCGATAAGCGCGTTGAGGTCGCACTGACGTACATCTACGGTGTCGGTCGCACGCGGTCGCTCAAGACCCTCAGCGACACCGGCATCGACCGCAACATCCGGGTCAAGGACCTTTCGGATGACCAGCTCATCGCCCTGCGCGACTACCTCGAAGGCAACTACAAGGTGGAAGGTGACCTCCGTCGCGAGGTAGCCGCCGACATCCGCCGCAAGGTCGAGATCGGCTCGTACCAGGGCATCCGCCACCGTCGCGGACTGCCCGTCCACGGGCAGCGCACCAAGACCAACGCTCGCACCCGCAAGGGCCCGAAGCGCACCGTCGCCGGCAAGAAGAAGGCAGGACGCAAGTAATGGCCGCACCGAAGGCTGCCGCAGCGCGCAAGCCGCGCCGCAAGGAGAAGAAGAACGTCGCGCTGGGCCAGGCTCACATCAAGTCGACGTTCAACAACACCATCGTCTCGATCACCGACCCGACCGGGGCCGTCATCAGCTGGGCTTCGTCCGGCGCTGTCGGCTTCAAGGGTTCGCGCAAGTCGACCCCGTACGCCGCCCAGATGGCTGCCGAGTCCGCCGCCCGTCAAGCGCAGGAGCACGGCATGAAGAAGGTGGATGTCTTCGTCAAGGGACCGGGGTCCGGCCGCGAGACCGCGATCCGTTCGCTGCAGGCCGCAGGCCTCGAGGTCGGCACGATCAACGACGTCACCCCACAGGCGCACAACGGTTGCCGCCCGCCCAAGCGCAGGCGAGTCTGATCTGTCAGGCCGCAGGCCACGCTTGACGCCTTCGGCGCCCGGCGCGGCCTGCGGCTCCTGCTTCACGCTCACCACCGCACGATCTCTCTAACACAACTCAACAGACCGGCGGGCCAGCCACCCGTCGCGCATCCAAGGGTCATATAGCGGACCCTTCGCCGAAAGGAATACCCAGTGCTCATCGCACAGCGCCCCACCCTCGCCGAGGAGAACATCTCGGAGTTCCGCTCGCGGTTCGTCATCGAGCCGCTCGAGCCCGGCTTCGGTTACACCCTGGGCAACTCGCTTCGCCGCACGCTGCTGTCGTCCATTCCCGGTGCGGCCGTCACGAGCATCCGTATCGACGGAGTCCTGCACGAGTTCAGCACCGTGCCCGGTGTGCGTGAAGACGTCACCGAGATCATCCTGAACATCAAGAACCTCGTCGTCTCCAGCGAGCACGATGAGCCGATCACCGCCTACCTGCGCAAGCAGGGCGCGGGCGAGGTCACGGCGGCGGATATCTCGGCTCCGGCCGGTGTGGAGATCCACAACCCGGAACTGGTGATCGCCACGCTCAACGACACGGCGAAGTTCGAGCTCGAACTGACCATCGAGCGCGGCCGCGGCTACGTCTCGGCGACCCAGAACCGCAGCGAGTTCAACGAGGCCGGCCAGATTCCGGTGGACTCCATCTACTCGCCCGTGCTCAAAGTCACCTACCGCGTCGAGGCCACTCGCGCCGGTGAGCGCACCGACTTCGACCGCCTGGTGGTGGATGTCGAGACCAAGTCCGCGATCAGCCCGCGTGACGCCGTGGCATCGGCCGGTCGTACGCTGACCGAGTTGTTCGGCCTCGCACGCGAGCTGAACACCGCCGCCGAGGGCATCGAGATCGGTCCGGCCCCGGTGGATGCGGTGCTGTCGAGCGAGCTGTCCATGCCGATCGAGGACCTCGACCTGAGCGTGCGCAGCTACAACTGCCTCAAGCGCGAGGGTATCAACACGGTGAGCGAGCTCGTCGCCCTCAGCGAGACCCAGCTCATGAACATCCGCAACTTCGGCCAGAAGTCGGTCGACGAGGTGCGCGACAAGCTGGTTGAGATGGGTCTCTCGTTGAAGGACAGCGTTCCCGGGTTCGACGGGGCGCACTTCTACGGCGGCTACGACGATGACGACGACAACGCCTGATCCGACGGCCTGACGAAACACTGGAGACGTAAGAATGCCTACCCCCACCAAGGGACCCCGCCTCGGCGGCGGCCCGGCCCACGAGCGGCTCCTGCTGGCCAATCTCGCGGCCGCGCTGTTCACCCACCGGTCGATCAAGACGACCGAGACGAAGGCCAAGCGCCTGCGTCCGATCGCCGAGCGGCTGATCACGTTCGCCAAGCGCGGGGACCTGCACGCGCGTCGTCGCGTGCTCGCCGTCATCGGCGACAAGAGCGTCGTGCACGAGCTGTTCACCGAGATCGCGCCGCTGGTCGCCGAGCGTGAGGGCGGCTACACCCGCATCACCAAGCTCGGCTTCCGCAAGGGCGACAACGCGCCGATGGTGCAGATCGAGCTCGTGCTCGAGCCGGTGACGCCGAAGGCGAAACGCGCCAAGGCTGCGCCCGCTGCTGCTGCCCCCGTCGAGGAGACTCCGGCCGAGGAGACTGCCGCTGTCGAGAACGGGACCGACATCGACGACGCCACCGTCGCCGATGAGGTCGCTGACGCGGATGCTGCCGACGCGGCCGAGGACGCCGCTGCTCCCGCCGAGGACGACAAGAAGTAGCTCGACCCCTTCCAGTACGACCCCGCCCTCGTGGCGGGGTCGTACTGTTGAAGCCATGTCCGAGCCGTTGAACCGTCGTGTCTCCGCGCCCGCCGAGGTGCATCCGCCGCTCGACGGGGACGGGCTGGTGTGGCGGTCCGCGACCCCGGACGACATCGACGCGATCCTCGATCTCGAAGCGGCCATCGCCGGCGCCGACCACCCCCGGTACACCGATAGCCGCGAGGACATCGCCAGGCACTTCGAGCGCTCGCACATCGACCCGCAGCGCGACACCATCGTCGCCGCGCGCGACGGCATGCTGGTCGCCTGGGGCGTCGCCGAGCTCGGTACCGGACAGGAGACGATGGTCGGTTCGCACCTGCACGGCGGAGTTCGCCCCACCCACCGCGGCCGCGGCATCGGGCGGCGGCTGCTCGAATGGCAGCAGGGCCGCGGGTTGCAGCAGCTCGCGACCTCCGACACGTCACTGCCAGGCTGGTTGATGATCTCTGCGGATGCCGGGGCCGAGAGCGCGCAACGCCTGATCCAGCGCGAGGGCTTCACCCTCGCACGCTACTTTCTCGAGGTGACGAGGGATCTCGCCGGGCCGATCGCCGAACGACCGGCCCCGGACGGCATCCGCCTCGAGCCCTACACCGAGGACCTCTGGGAGGCGACCCGCGAGGCGCGCAACGACTCGTTCCGCGACCACTGGGGCAGTCAGAGCGTGAACGAGGAGCGGTGGATCGCGTTCAGCAGGCGCGCGGTCTCACGCCCAGACTGGTCGTTCGTCGCCCTCGGGCAGGACGACGACGGCGGCTGGGAGGTCGCGGCCTTCGTGATCGCGCAGGCGAACGAGCAGGACTGGCCGCTGCAGGGCTTCACGTCGGCCTACGTCGACCTGGTCGGCACTCGTCGCGCGTGGCGCGGTCGGGGTCTCGCGCCGGCGCTGCTGACCGCGACCATGAAGGCGGTCGCGGCCGCGGGCATCCAGACAGTGGTGCTCGACGTCGACTCGGACAACCCGACCGGCGCGCTGGGGCTCTACAGCGGTCTCGGCTTCGCCGAGACCGCCCGCACCCTTGCCTTCACGAAGGTCTACTGACCCTCCCGTTTTGTGCTGACGAATGGGTTTTGTGCTGGCGACCGCGAGCACAAAACCAGATGGCCAGCACAAAACCGGGGCAGAGTCCTAGACCGGGCGGTGGGCGGCGCCGCGGTCCTCGTCCGTGATGCGCGGGGGCAGGTCGGCCAGCCGCTGCAGCGCATCGGCCAGGGCGGCGGCGTAGATGCGGGCACCCGCGGGCCCCATGTGGATCTCGTCGGGGGCGAGCACGTCGAGGTAGGGAGCGATCGCACCGTTCCAGTTGGACAACTCGACATCGCGCTCGCCGCGGGCGAACTCGGCGAGGATCGCGTTGACCTCGGGAGTCCAGTCCCTCGGTGCCTGCACGTTGACGACGATCACGCGCGTCTCGGGCGGCAGCAGATCGAGTACCGCGGTGAGAGTCGCGCCATCGATCCAGCCGTTGGTGCCCAGACCGATGACGAGGATCGGGCGCATCGCCCCGGCAGCAACGAGCGCGCCGACGATGTCGTCGGCCTCCGACATCTGGCGTGAGACGGCCGCGTCGATGGCGATCCCGGGAAACGCCTGCTGAAGCTCAGGGGCGGCCGCGACCATGACCGAGTCCCCGATGGCGACGATCTGGTCGCCGGTGGGCAGCGGCTGGGGACGACGCGGTGCCACAGCGTAGCCGGGCTGGTTCAGGGCGACCTGGCCCGCCTCGACGGCGGCCTCGGCTTCGCCGACGCCGGGATCGGCGGCGATGGCGCCGGCGCCGAGGGCGACCGCGACGACCAGTCCGCCGGCCGTCACCGCGGCGATCCGGCGACCGGCACGGAGCGCGGACCCGGCCCGGCGCGCCGTCTCGCGGAAACCGAGACGTCGCACCGGCAGCTCGACGAAGCGGTACGAGAGCGTGGCGGCCGCGACCGTGATCACCAGGGCACCGGCCGGGGCCACCCACCACGCGGTGCCGTCGGCCAGCGCGGCGGTGAGCAGCACGAGCACCGGCCAGTGCCACAGGTACAGCCCGTACGACCGGTGGCCGATCCACCGGACGGGGAGCACGTCGAGCGCTCGCCCGAGCCAGGAGCCGGGCGTGGTCGCGCCGAGGATCGCGACCCCGGTGAGGGCGGCGGCCAGGGCGAGTCCGCCGCGCGGCGTGAGCGGTGCGTCCTCGGGGAGCAGCGCGGCGATCGCGAGGACCCCGGCGAGGGCGGCCGCACCCACGATGGGCAGCGCGATGCGAACGGCACGAGCCGAGGCATCCGTGCCTGTGCTGTGCTGCGTGATCAGAAAGCGGCGATCGACCAGGAAGGCCAGCGCGGCGCCGAGCGCGAGCCCGAAGCTGTGGGTGTCGGTGCCGTAGTAGACGCGCGTGGCATCCGTACCGGCCAGCAGCGCCATCGCCACCGCGGAGGCTACCGCGGCCGATCCGGCCAGGGCGGCACGCAGCCACGGCCACTTCACCAGCAGGAGCAGCAGCATGGCGACCGGCCAGAGCAGGTAGAACTGCTCCTCGACGGCGAGCGACCACAGGTTGCGGAACAGCTCCGGGGTGGTCGCATCGAAGTAGCTCGCGCCTTCGGCCAGGAACAGCCAGTTGCTGCTGAAGGTGGCCGCCCCCAGCACCTGCGCGCCGAGCCCGACGAGCACGTCGCCCCCGTTGAAGAAGGTCGCGACGAACGCGGCGGCGGCAGTGGTGACGAGCACGACAAGCGCGAGCGCCGGGAGCAGCCGTCGAGCGCGCCGCGCCCAGAATCGGGGCAGCGAGATGCCTCCGGTGACGATCCGCTCGCGGATGAGCAGCCCGGTGATGAGGAACCCGCTGATGACGAAGAACACGTCGACGCCGACGTAACCGCCTATGACGATGTCGGGGAGGAAGTGGTAGCCGATCACGGCAAGGACTGCGACCGCTCGCAGGCCGTCGAGTCCGGCCAGATGCGGGGCCGGAGGCGTCGTTGCGGAGCTCATGGTCGATACCGGCACCAACCCTACCCGGTAGGTTGAGCAGCATGGGCAGCGATGCGGCGATCCTGATCGTCGGCGACCGGAACGTGCGGGTGTCGAGCCCCTCGAGGCTGCTGTGGCCGCGGGCCGGGATCACGAAGCTCGACCTGGCGAACTACACGATCGCCGTCGGCGAGGCCTTCGTGCGGGCCAACGGTGACCGCCCGGTCGCGCTGCAGCGCTACCCGGAGGGCGTCGACGGCGAGCAGTTCTTCTCCAAGAACCCGCCGAAGGGCGCGCCGGACTACGCCCGAAGCGTGCCGGTGACCTTCCCGAGCGCGCGCAGCCACCCGATGCTCGTGATCGACGAACCGGCCACCGCGGTGTGGGCGGTGCAGATGAACACGGTCACCTTCCACCCCTGGCCGAGCCGAGCCGGCAACACCGACAACCCTGACCAGTTGCGTATCGACCTCGATCCTCAGCCGGGCACGGACTTCGCGGATGCCTCGGCCGCCGCCCCCGTGCTGCGCGAGGTGCTCGCTGAGGCGGGTCTCACCGCTTTCCTCAAGACCTCGGGTAACCGCGGGCTCCACGTCTACGCCCCGGTCCGACCGGAGCACGAGTTCAACGTCGTGCGCCACGCGGTCATCGCCGCCGCCCGTGAACTGGAGCGCCGGATGCCGGACGCCGTCACCACGGCGTGGTGGAAGGAGGAGCGCGGGCAGCGCGTGTTCGTCGACTTCAACCAGGCCGCGCGGGACCGCACGATCGCCGGCGCCTACAGCCCGCGGCCGCTGCCACACGCTCCGGTGTCGACGCCTCTTCAGTGGGACGAGCTGAGCGCCATCGAGCCGTCGGACTTCACGGTGCTGACGGTGCCGCAGCGTCTCGCCGAGAGTGGCGACCCGTGGGAGCACTTCTTCGACGAGCCCGGCGACCTCGGCGTGCTACTGGAGTGGTGGGAGCGGGACCTGGGCAACGGGCTCGGCGAGCTGCCGTTCCCCCCGGAGTATCCCAAGATGCCGGGGGAGCCGCCGCGCGTGCAGCCGTCACGCGCCAAGAAGCCCTCAGCGCAGGACTGACGCCAGGTCGTACGCGACCGGCACCTCGAGCTGCTCGAAGGTGCACGACCTCGGGTCGCGGTCGGGGCGCCAGCGCTCGAACTGCACGGTGTGCCGGAAGCGGTCGCCCTCCATCTGGTCGTAGCGCACCTCGAGCACGCGCTCGGGCCGCAGCACCACGAAGCTGGTGTCCTTGTTCGACGAGAACCGGTTGCGGTCGGTGGCGCCCGTGACCGCAGCTCCGTCGTCGTCGCGCATCACCGACGACGCGAGTTCGTCAACCAGCTCGAGTCGCCGGGCATCCGAGAAGGCCGAGACTCCGCCGATCTGCCGCAACTGCTCGCTTCCGTCGTACAGGCCGACGAGGAGCGAGCCGACCCCGCGCCCCGACTTATGGATGCGGTAGCCGACGGCGACGACATCCGCCGTCCGCTTGTGCTTGATCTTGAACATCGTGCGCTTGTTCTGGGCGTACGCTGCCGCGAGCGGCTTGGCGACGACGCCGTCGAGTCCTGCGCCCTCGAACAGGCTCAGCCAGCGCTGCGCCGTTGCAACATCCAGCGTGGTTCGCGTCACGTGCAGCGGGTCGTGCAGCGTCTCGCCCAGCATCTCGAGGGCTTCGCGGCGCACCGAGAACGCCTCGTCGAGCAACGAGCGCCCGTCGAGGTACAGCAGGTCGAAGGCGACGAACGCCGCGGGCGTCTCCTCGGCCAAGCGCGTGATGCGGCTCTCGGCGGGGTGGATGCGCTGTGAGAGCCGCTCCCAGTCCAGTCGCTCTCCGCCCGCGGTGGCCTGCCGCACGATGATCTCGCCGTCGAGCACACACGGCACGGTCAGCTGCGCGCGGAGCTCGGCGACGAGCTCCGGAAAGTACCGGGTCAACGGCTTCGCCCCGCGACTGTCGAGCACCACGTCGTCGCCGTCGACGTACGCGATCGCTCGGAAGCCGTCCCACTTCGGCTCGTACGAAAGGCCTGGTGGCACCGCCTCGACCGCTTTCGCGAGCATCGGAGCCACGGGAAACCCCTCTGGCAGGTCCATGCGCCTACCATGGCACGGTGACGGACGAGCCCACCACCCGGTTGCGGCTCGACCTCGCCTACGACGGCACCGCCTTCAACGGGTGGGCACGTCAGCCCGGCCAGCGCACGGTGCAGGGAGAGCTCGAGGCGGCGCTGGCGACGGTCCTCCGCCGGGCGGGTTCCGCCCCGACGCTGGTCGTCGCCGGTCGTACCGACGCGGGTGTGCACGCGACCGGACAGGTCGCGCACCTCGACCTGTCCGCCGCGCAGCTGCGACACGTCGTCGGCCGCGGCGACCGGGATGCCGCGGCGGCGCTTCGCGCGCGGCTCAACGGCATCGCGGGACTGCGCTCCGACGTCGTCGTGCACAGCGTCGTCGTCGCCCCGCCCGGCTTCGACGCCCGATTCTCCCCGATCTGGCGATCGTACGAGTACCGCATCGCGGATGCCTCGGCCCACCGTAATCCCCTGCTGCGCGGCCACACCCTCTGGTATCCCGCCCGGCTCGACGAGCACGCGATGAACGCGGCCACCGCCGAACTGTCCGGACTCCATGACTGGGCCGCGTACTGCCGGCCGCGCGAGGGGTCGACCACGATCCGCGAGTTGCAGCGCTTCGACTGGCGCCGCGACGACACCGAGGTGCTGATCGCGACGTTGCGCGCTGACGCGTTCTGCCACAGCATGGTGCGCGCGCTGGTCGGCGCTGCGGTCGCGGTGGGCGAGGGCAAGCTGCCAGGCGAGCGGATGTCTGCGCTGCGCGACCAAGCGGCCCGCAGCAACGAGTTCACCGTGATGCCGGCCAGCGGGCTCACGCTCGTCGAGGTCGGGTACCCCCCGGACTCGGAACTCGAAGCCCGCGCCGCCCAAACTCGCGCACGGCGTGAGAGTCCGGTACAGTAGTCCCTTGGTGCCTGACGACCGGCACCCGATCATGAGCCCTTCACCGTTGGGTTCCACAGCATCGCTGCGGAACGCTTCACCGAAGCGGGATTCACGAGCCTCTCATCCGATCAATCGAAAGCAGATTCCTGTGGCACGCACGTTCACGCCCACGCCCGCTGACATCCAGCGCGACTGGGTGATCATCGACGCGACGGACATCATTCTCGGCCGACTGGCAAGTCACGCTGCGACGCTGCTCCGCGGCAAGCACAAGCCGACCTTTGCCCCGCACATCGACACCGGCGACTTCGTCATCATCATCAACGCCGAGAAGGTCGCCCTGACCGGCAGCAAGGCCGAGAAGAAGATGGCCTACCGTCACTCCGGCTACCCGGGTGGTCTGACGGCGACCTCCTACACCGAGCTGCTCGAGAAGCACCCGACCCGCGCCGTCGAGAAGGCGATCCGGGGCATGCTGCCGAAGAACTCGATCGGTCGCGCTCAGCTCACCAAACTCAAGGTGTACGCCGGTGCCGAGCACCCGCACGCCGCGCAGCAGCCCAAGACGTACACCCTCTCCCAGGTCGCCCAGTAGCGGCTCGCAGAACTAAGGACTCAATTCAGATGGCAAGAATCGAAGACTCCATCGCCGAGGGTGTGCTCGAGAACTACTCGACCGAGACCCCCGCAGATGCAGCCCCCAAGGCGCCCCGCGCCGTGCTCAACGTTCCGGGTGCCGCGGTGGGCCGCCGCAAGGAGGCGATCGCCCGCGTTCGCATCGTTCCGGGCAACGGCAACGCATCGGTCAACGGGCGCGACCTCGCCGAGTACTTCCCGAACAAGCTGCACCAGCAGCTGATCAACGACCCGTTCAAGGTGCTCGACCTCATCGGCTCGTACGACGTGACCGCTCGCATCACCGGCGGCGGCCCCTCGGGCCAGGCCGGCGCGCTGCGCCTGGCGATCGCCCGTGCGCTGAACGAGATCGACCGCGAGAACAACCGTCCGGCCCTCAAGAAAGCCGGCTTCCTCGCCCGTGACGCGCGCGTCATCGAGCGCAAGAAGGCCGGGTTGAAGAAGGCCCGTAAGGCGTCGCAGTTCTCCAAGCGCTGATCCGGCGGGCAGCATGCCGCGTCCCAGCACCAAGAGACTCTTCGGCACCGACGGTGTCAGGGGCCTCGCCAACGCCGACCTGACCGTCGAGTTGGCGATGGGCCTCGCGCAGGCCGCTGCGGTCGTGCTCGGCCAGGGTCGCATGGCCGACGGTCGGCGCGCGTCAGGCCGTCGTCCGATCGCGGTGATCGCGCGCGATCCACGGGTTTCGGGCGAGTTCCTCAGCGCCGCAGTGGCCGCCGGGCTGGCAAGTTCCGGGGTCGATGTCTACGACGCCGGCGTCGTGCCCACCCCAGCTGCCGCGTTCCTGGTGGCCGACCTGCGCGCCGACTTCGGCGTGATGATCTCCGCCTCGCACAACCCGGCACCCGACAACGGCATCAAGTTCTTCGCAACCGGCGGCGTGAAGCTCCCCGACGAGGTCGAGGACCGGATCGAGGCGGCCCTCACCGCGCCGAAGCTGAGCCCGACCGGGGCCGATGTCGGTCGCATCCGGCGATTCTCCGACGCCGAAGATCGCTATCTCGTGCACCTGCTGGCGACCCTCCCGCATCGCCTCGACGGCATCCATGTCGTGCTCGACTGCGCCAACGGTGCCGCTGCGGGCGTGTCGCCGCAGGTCTTCACGGATGCCGGCGCACATGTGACCGTGATCGGCGCCGAGCCCGACGGGATCAACATCAACGACGGTGTCGGATCCACGCACCTCGACCACCTGGCCGCGGCCGTGCTCCAGCACGGCGCGCACCTCGGCATCGCGCACGACGGCGACGCAGATCGGTGCCTCGCGATCGATGCGCAGGGCAACGTGGTCGACGGCGACCAGATCATGGCGATCCTGGCGGTGTCACTGGCGGAGCGCGGTCAACTCGCGCAGAACACCCTCGTCGCCACCGTGATGAGCAACCTCGGGCTGCGGCGGGCTATGGAGGCTCATGGCATCACGGTGCTCGAGACGGCCGTCGGTGACCGGTACGTGCTCGAGGCGCTCAGCGAGCGCGACCTCTCGCTGGGCGGTGAGCAGTCCGGGCACGTGATCCTCACCCAGCATGCGACGACGGGCGACGGCATCCTCACCGGCCTGCAGCTTGCGGCGGAGATGGCGCGCACCGGCAAGAGCCTTGCCGAGCTGGCGAGCGTGATGACGGTGTACCCGCAGGTGCTGATCAACGTGCGAGGCGTCGATCACCACGCGCTCGGCGCCGACGAACGGATCGCCGAGGCGGTCGAGCACGCTCGCGCGGAGCTCGGCGATCGCGGCCGGGTGCTGCTGCGACCGTCTGGCACCGAGCCGATGGTCCGGGTGATGGTCGAGGCGCAGCAGCAGGCGACCGCGCAGGACATCGCCGATCGCCTCGCGGCCGTGGTCGAGGAGCGCCTCGCGGTCTGAGCGGCTGCTGGCGCGGGGCGCTTTTCCGGAGATTCTCGCCGTGAACGCCGCCTCGGCGTAACGGGTGTGACTGGCGCCCCAAGTCTCCGGAAAAGCGAACCCGCAGCGGGTCAGGTCTTGCGGATGAGCACGCTCGACACGGTGTGATCGGCGCCCTTGCGCAGCACCAGGGATGCCCGTGGCCGGGTCGGCAGGATGTTGCGCACCAGGTTCGGCTCGTTGATGGAGCCCCAGATGTCGCGCGCGCGCTGACGGGCCTCGTCCTCGCTGAGGTCTGCGAACCGGTGGAAGTAGGACTTCGGGTTGGTGAACGCGCCGCGCTGCAGCCGCAGGAACCGCTCCTCGTACCAGCGGGCGATGTCGGTGGTGCGGGCATCCACATAGATGGAGAAGTCGAACAGGTCGCTGACGGCGAGACTGCGGCCCGGCGCGGCGGGCTGCAGCACGTTGAGCCCCTCGACGATCAGCACGTCGGGCGCGTTCACGACGATGTCGGCGTCGGGCACGATGTCGTACGCGAGGTGCGAGTAGAACGGGGCCCGCACCTCGCGCGCACCGCTCTTGACCTTGCTGACGAAGCGCAGCAGGGCGCGCCGGTCGTACGATTCCGGGAATCCCTTACGCTCCATCAGGGAGCGCCGCGTGAGCTCCGCGTTGGGCAGCAGGAATCCATCGGTGGTGACGAGTTCGACGCGCGGCGTCGTCTCCCACCGGCGCAGCAGTTCGCTCAGCAGGCGGGCGATGGTCGACTTGCCGACGGCGACCGACCCGGCGATGCCGATGACGAACGGCGTGGCCGTGCCGCCGGCACCGAGAAACGTGGATGTCGCGGCGTGCAGCCGCTGCGCCGACTCGACGTACAGGTTCAGCAGCCGGCTCAGGGGAAGGTAGACCTGCTCCACCTCGCGCACGTCGAGTTCGTCGCCAAGGCTGCGTAACTCGATGATCTCGGTCGCGGTCAGCGGCGCGGTTCGGGTGGGGGCGAGAGCGGCCCAGTCCGCCCTGTCCAGTTCGAGGAACGGCGAGTCGTGGCCGTTCTGGCCTGCCGGGTCGGACATCCACCCAAGCCTAGGGCAACTACAATCGGACCCCATGTGCGGCATCGTGGGATACGTCGGCGACGATAAGAGCCTGGAGGTTCTGCTCGGCGGTCTCAGACGGCTCGAGTACCGGGGGTACGACTCCTCCGGCGTCGCCGTGCTCGGCGAGGATGGCATCCTGGGCACCGCGAAGAAGGCCGGCAAGCTGCAGATGCTCGTCGATGAGCTCGCGCAGCACCCCATCGCCAACGGCGCCACCGGCATCGGCCACACGCGCTGGGCGACCCACGGCGGGCCGACCGATCGCAACGCTCACCCGCACCTCGGCGACGACGGCAAGCTGGCGCTCATCCACAACGGCATCATCGAGAACTTCGCCGAGCTGAAGGCCGAACTCACCGGGCAGGGCGAGACATTCACCAGCGAGACCGACACCGAGGTCGCCGCGCTGCTCGTCGGTCGCGCCTACCGCGACACCGGCGACCTCACCGAGGCGATGCGCCAGGTCGTGCAGCAGCTCGAGGGCGCTTTCACGCTGCTGATCATGCACCAGGATCAGCCGGGCGTGGTCGTCGGCGCTCGTCGCAACTCCCCGTTGGTGATCGGCCTGGGCGAGGGAGAGAACTTCCTCGGCTCCGACGTGGCCGCGTTCGTCGAGTACACCAAGCGCGCCGTGGCGATCGGCCAGGACCAGGTCGTCACGATCCGCCCCGACTCGGTGCAGGTCACCGACTTCGACGGCAGCCAGGTGCAGGCCGACGAGTTCGAGATCGCCTGGGATGCCTCGGCATCGGAGAAGGGCGGCTGGTCGAGCTTCATGAAGAAGGAGATCAGCGAGGAGCCAGACGCCGTCGCCAACACCATCCTCGGACGCGTGCACGATGGGTCGGTGCACCTGCACGAACTGGACGTGTTCGGCGATCTGCTCACCGGCATCGATCGCATCGTCGTGATCGCCTGCGGCACCGCGGCGTACGCCGGGATGCTCGGCAAGTACGCGATCGAGCAGTGGGCGCGAGTGCCCGTGGAGGTCGAGCTCTCGCACGAGTTCCGCTACCGCAACCCGATCCTCACGCCTCGTACGCTCGTGGTCTCGATCAGTCAGTCCGGCGAGACCATGGACACGCTGATGGCCGTGCAGCACGCCGCAGAGTCCGGTGCGCGCACCCTCTCGATCTGCAACACGCACGGCGGATCGATCCCGCGCGCATCCGAGGCCGTCGTGTATACCCATGCCGGGCCCGAGGTGGCGGTGGCGTCGACGAAGGCATTTCTCGCGCAGGTCACGGCCCTCTACCTGCTGGGCCTGCACCTGGGGCGCGTGCGCGGAACGATGACGACGGATGCCGCGGCCGACGCTGTCGCCGAGCTGCAGGCCATCCCAGCCAAGATCGCCGCCGTGCTCCCGGTCGCGGCCGAGATCGCGCAGCTCGCGCACTGGATGACCGAGGTGCAGTCCGTGCTCTTCCTCGGCCGCCACGTCGGCTACCCGATCGCCATGGAGGGTGCGCTGAAGCTCAAGGAGCTGGCGTACATCCACTCGGAGGGGTTCGCCGCTGGCGAGCTCAAGCACGGGCCGATAGCGCTCATCGAGCCCGGGCAGGCCGTCATCGTCATCGTGCCCAGCCCGCGCCAGTCGCGGGAGATGCACGCCAAGGTGGTGTCGAACATCCAGGAGATCCGCGCTCGCGGTGCCCGGGTGATCGCGATCGCCGAGCAGGGCGACGCGGCCGTGCTGCCGTTCGCCGACGAGGTGCTGCCGATTCCGCTGGCCGGTCCTCTGTTCGAGCCGCTGCTGGCGGTGGTGCCGCTGCACATCTTCGCGATGGAGCTCGCGGCAGCCAAGGGCCTCGACGTCGACCAGCCGCGCAATCTGGCGAAGTCCGTCACGGTGGAGTGACGCCGTGATCGTCGGCATCGGGGTCGACGTGGTCGACATCGCGCGGTTCGAGCGCGGCCTGATCCGCACGCCGGCGCTGCTGACACGGCTGTTCGCTGACAGCGAACAGGTCAAGGACGGCAAGCCGATGCCGCTGCGTTCCCTCGCCGGACGGTTCGCGGCGAAGGAGGCGCTGATCAAGGCGCTCGGCGATTCGGCGGGCGTGCAGTGGCACGACATGCGCGTGGTGAACGACGCGCTCGGCAACCCGTCGTTCGAACTGCACGCGTCGACGCGGTCGATCGCCGAAGCCAAGGGGATCACCGCGATCCACCTCTCGATGAGCCACGACGCCGGGCTCGCCATCGCCTACGTCGTCGCCGAGGCGTCGTGATGCGGCGCGCGATCATCGACCTGGACGCGATCCGGGGCAACGTCCGCGCGCTGCGGGCAGCGGTCGGCGGTGCTCAGTCCATGGTCGTGGTGAAGGCCAACGGCTACGGGCACGGCGCCGTGCCGGTCGCCCAGGCGGCCGTCGACGCGGGGGCGGACTGGCTCGGCGTCGTCGACCTGACCGAGGCGCTTGCACTGCGAGCCGCGGGCATCCGGGCACCGGTGCTCGCCTGGTTGCACGACCCCGACTCCGATCTGACCCCCGCGATCGAGCACGGCATCGACCTCGGCGTCAGTTCGCTGCGACAGCTCGCCGCCGCCTCCGGCGCGAACGTGCACCTCAAAGTCGATACCGGTCTGGGACGCAGCGGGGCGGCGCCCTCCGAGTGGGCTGCGTTGTTCGAGGAGGCGGCGGTGGCCCAGCGTTCCGGTCGTATCCGCGTGCGAGGGCTGTGGAGCCATCTCGCCGGCGCGGATGATGCAGCGCAGGTCGCGGCGTTCGAGACCGCGGTGTCGGCCGCGCGCGCAGCCGGCCTCGAACCCGAGCTGCTGCATCTGGCGGCGAGCCACGCCGCCCTGCGACTGCCCGACGCGAGGTTCGGCCTCGTGCGCTTCGGCATCGCCGCCTACGGACTCGGCGGTGAGTTCGGCCTGCCGCTGCGGCCGGCGATGACGCTCGAAGCCACCGTGGTCTCGGCCAAACGGGTTGCCGCCGGCACCGGGGTCTCGTACGGCCATGACTACGTCACGCCGCGCGAGACCACGCTGGCGCTGGTGCCGCTGGGCTACGGCGACGGGGTGCCGCGGCATGCGTCCGGGCGTGGGCCGGTGCGCATCGGCGAACGCGTGTACCGCGTTGCGGGCCGGGTGGCGATGGATCAGCTCGTGGTGGATGTCGGCGACGATCCGGTGACGGAGGGCGATCGTGCGGTGCTGTTCGGGGACGCAGCAGCGGGCAACCCGACGGCGGGGGACTGGGCTGAGGCCGCCGACACCATCGACTACGAGATCGTGACGCGGATCGGGCCGCGCGTGCAGCGGGTGTACGTGGGGCATGGGTCCCGGCCGCCGGTTCCGGCGCGGAGCGACGTGACGGCCGTGTGGCGGGGGAACGTTGCGACCCCAGAGGCGATGGCCGAGCTCGGCGCCCGCATCGCCGCGGAACTGCGCGCCGGCGATCTCGTGCTGCTGAACGGTGAGCTCGGCGCTGGCAAGACCACCCTCACCCGCGGCATCGGGGCCGCGCTCGGCGTTCGCGGCGCGGTGACGAGTCCGACGTTCGTCCTTGCCCGTACGCACCCTCGGGTGGACGGGCCACCACTCGTGCACGTCGACGCCTACCGGCTGTCCAGCGCGCTGGAACTGGACGACCTCGACATCGACTTCGAGGCATCCATCGTGGTGGTCGAGTGGGGCAAGGGCTTGCTCGAGCACGTCACGACCGATTGGCTCGAGGTGGACATCGAGCGACCGCACGGCATGGAGCACCTGAACAGCGCAGACGCGGCCGCCGAGGTCGAGCCGCGCGAGGTCACCCTGACCGGGCACGGTCCGCGATGGAAGGAATGGGTGGATGCTGCTGGCCATTGACACCTCGGCGGGCACGAGTGTCGCCGTGGTCGACCGCGACCGCGGCGTGCTGGCTCAGGCCGACTCCGCGAACCCGCGCGGGCACGCCGAGCGCATCGGCGAACTGCTGCAGGAGGTGCTGCACAACGTCGACCCCACCCACCTCTCCGGCGTGGTCGCAGGCATGGGTCCCGGTCCGTTCACCGGGCTCCGGGTCGGGATCGCAGCCGCTCGCGCCTTCGCTCTCGGCATCGGCAAGCCGCTGGTGCCGGTGATCAGTCACGACGCCCTGGTATGGGGGATCGCCGAGCCGGTGCTGGTGACCACCGATGCGCGCCGCCGCGAGGTGTTCTGGTCGGCCTACGACGGGCTCGACGCGGCGGGTATCCCGATCCGGGTCGCGGGCCCCGCGCTCGCGAGCGAGCTCGGCATCAGCGCACGACGGCGCATCGAGGCGACCTCGGTCTCGGCCGGCGACCTCGGCCTGCTCGCCGAGGCGCTCTATGCACACGGCCGCGCGTTCGCGCCGAACCAGCCGGTCTACCTGCGCTCGCCCGACGTGACGCCGTCAGCCGGTCCGAAGCGGGTGACCGGATGACGTGGCAGCTGCGGCGCGCCGCCCCCGGCGACCTCGACGCGATCATGGCCATCGAGTCGGACGTGTTCGCCCCGGATGACTGGTCGCGCGCCTCGATGGCGTCGGAGCTGGCCGACAGACACGGGTACTACCTGGTCGCGTTCAGACCCGAGTCGCCCGAACGCCTTGAAGCATATGCAGGCGTGCGCGCGCCGATCGGATCGGGGCAGGCAGACATCCAGACCATCGCGGTCGTTCCAGAGGCTCGTCGCGGCGGACTCGGGCGGGTGCTCATGCTCACGCTGGTCGCTGAGGCGCGCCAGCGAGGTGCGACGGAGCTGTTCCTCGAGGTGCGCGCGGACAACCCCGGCGCGCAGGCGCTCTACGCGTCGCTCGGATTCGTGTCGCTCGCGGTACGCCCGCGCTACTACCAGGGCGGTATCGACGCGGTCGTGATGCGGCTGAGCATCCCGACGCCGCAGGTGAGCCCGGCATGAACGCGCTGGTCCTGGGCATCGAGACGAGTTGCGACGAGACCGGGGTCGGCGTCGTGCGTGGCAGGGAGCTGCTGGCGAACGTGATCGCCTCGTCGATGGACGAGCATGCGCGCTACGGCGGCGTCGTGCCGGAGGTCGCCGCGCGCGCACACCTCGAGGCGCTGACCCCCACCCTGAACGCGGCGATCGAGGAGGCGGGGGTGGCGCTGACCGATCTGGACGCGATCGCGGTCACCAGCGGTCCGGGACTGGCCGGGGCGCTCATGGTCGGCCTCGGCGCGGCGAAGGCCCTCGCCCTGTCGCTGGGCAAACCGCTGTACGGAGTCAACCACCTCGTCGGTCACGTCGGGGTGGACGTGCTCGACTCGGACCCGCTGGACTATCCCACGGTCGCGCTCCTGGTCTCGGGCGGGCACACGTCGCTGCTGCTGGTGCGCGACCTGCTCGACGACGTCGAACTGCTCGGCGAGACCATCGACGACGCCGCGGGCGAGGCCTTCGACAAGGTCGCGCGGCTGCTCGGGCTGCCCTATCCCGGCGGCCCGCGCATCGACGCGGCAGCGGTCGGCGGAGACCCCGCAGCCATCCGCTTCCCGCGCGGGCTCAGCCTGCCGAAAGACCTCCAGGCGCACCGCTACGACTTCTCCTTCTCGGGACTCAAGACGGCGGTCGCGCGCTGGGTCGAGCGCGAGCAGGATGCAGGCTCCGCCGTGCCGATCGCGGACGTCGCGGCCAGCTTCCGCGAGGCCGTCGTCGACGTGCTGATCACCAAGGCGGTCGCTGCCTGCCTCGATCTGGACGTGCCGCGACTGCTGCTCGGGGGCGGAGTGGTCGCCAACGTTCGGGTGCGCGAAGTCGCTGCACAGCGCTGCGCCGAGGCCGGGATCGCGTTGCGCATTCCACCGCTGTCGCTGTGCACAGACAACGGCGCGATGATCGCGGCGCTGGGCGCCGCACTGGTCGACGCTGGCCGACCGGCATCCGGTTTCGGGTTCGGGGCGGACTCCACCCTGCCGGTCACGACGATCCAGACGTAACACGCCGCGATCGTGCGTTGACACCCGAGAGAGCCCCTGCCACGATGGGGCCGCTCGATCGTCCCTCTTGAGAAGGAGTCCACCATGACCACGCCCACCACCCCTCCGCCAACCGCCGCGCCGCAGACCAACGTGCTCGCGATCGTCGCGATCATCGCGGCGATCGTCTTCGCGCCCGTCGGGATCGTTCTCGGCATCATCGCCAACAACCAGATCAAGACCACCGGCGAGTCCGGCGCCGGGCTCGCCAAAGCGGCGATCATCGTCGGCATCGTCCTCACGGTGCTCGGCCTGCTCGGCATCATCCTCAGCGTCCTGCTGCCGTTCCTGCTGTTCGCGAGCATGGGCTCGATGTACTGATGCCCTCGCGGTGCACGACGACGCCGGCGGGCGCACCTCCGCTGGCGTTCGTCGCACCCGCCAGGCACGCGACCCGGTAGGTTGGGCACCATGTCCCAGGATGATTCGATCCCTCCGGTCCCCGTTCCACCTGCCGGTTCCGGGGTCCCCCCGGTCGAGCCACCACCCGCCACCCCGACCGCGCCGCCGATCGCGCAGGGAGCGTACGGGCAGCCCGGCTACCCCCCGCCCGCCTACGGAGCACCACCGGCCGGACCTCCGCAGGGGCTCGCCATCGCATCCATGGTCTGCGGCATCGTCGGCCTGCTGTTCTTCGGGTTCGGCTTGCTGATCTCCGTCGCCGCGGTGATCCTCGGGCATCTCGCGCAGCAGCGCCAGGCGCATGCGCGCGGCTTCTGGATCACCGGCCTCATCACCGGTTACGTCGGCGTCGGGCTCGCCCTCATCGTGGGCATCTTCTTCCTGTTCTTCTTCGTCGCCGCCTTCTCCGCGTTCAGCTAGCCGGACTGAACGCGCTCGACCAGGATCGCGCGGCGCCTGCCGGCGATCCTGGTGAGCACGAGGGTCGCGCTGGCATCGCCCCTCGGCGCCATCGCGGCACGGAACTGCGCCGGGTCGACGTCGACGCCGCGCTTCTTCACCTCGAGCGTGCCGATGCCGCGCGCGGCCAGCTCGCGCTTGAGCAGGCGGGCGTCGAGCGGAAAGTCTCCGAGCACCTTGAACCCCGCCGCGAACGGCGTCTCACGCGGCTCGTCGGCGGTGATGTACGCGATCGTCGGGTCGAGCATCCGTCCGCCCAGCGACCGGGCGAGATCGCCGATGAGTCGGGCTCGGATGACGGCACCGTCCGGCTCGTACAGGTACGCGCCGAGGGTGCCCGCCGGGGCATCCTCGCTGTCCGAGTCGGCGACCAGCTCCGCTGCACCGCGATCGCTGAGCACGAGAGCGGATCGGGTCACCCCGTCCCGTGCGAGCGATCCGAACCACAGTCCGAGCTCGACGACCTCGCGGTCCACCGACACCCATTGCGCCTCGGCGCCGGCCGGGATCAGACCTCGATCGATGGCGGGGCCGAGTTTCACGCCGACCGGCATCCGGTGCGCGAGTTCGAACGCGAACTCCAGCGACGGCGACCAGTCCGCCGGATCCTTCAGCCGGCGCGCGCCGTCGCGCCGCGCCGGATCGAGGTAGACCCCGCCGACGCCGCTCAGATCGACGCTGTCGGCGTCGGCGTGCTCGACGCGGGCGTTGCTGAAGGGCGCGAGATTGTAGGCCGCGATGGTCGCCGTCGGCTCGTCGCGCTCCACCGCGGTCACCTCGAGTTCGAGTCCGGCGAGGGCGAGCGCATCGGCGCCGATGCCGCACCCGAGGTCGGCGACCCAGCCTATGCCGGCCCGGGCGAACCGGCCGGCGTGCAGGGCCGCGACACTCAGGCGGGTGGCCTGCTCGAGCCCGGCCTCGGTGAACAGCATGCGCTGCGCGAACGGACCGAACTTGGCGGCAGCGCGCGCTCGCAGCTTGGACTGCGCGAGCACCGCCGCCACCAGCGCGGGTGGATGCCCGGCCTTGCGGAGTTCCGAGACCGTGCGCACCACGTCGCCGGCAGTCGAGTACTCGGGCAGTTCGTCCAGCAGCCGCAGTCCCTCGGGCGACAGCAGCACCCGGAGCTCCGCGACATCCATCGCACCACCGTACCGGCCTCGATTCGTAACCGACGCTGGCACTCACGTTGATCGAGTGCCAGCGCAGCCCTTATGATTGCTCTGGCACTCTCAGGCGGAGTGTGCCAACGCATTCTTCATCAGTCTCACGAAAGCAGAGGTCAACCGTGTCGGTGTCCATCAAGCCGCTCGAAGATCGCATCGTCATCAAGCAGGTCGAGGCAGAGCAGACCACCGCGTCTGGTCTGGTCATCCCCGACACCGCGAAGGAGAAGCCCCAGGAGGGCGAGGTCGTGGCCGTCGGCCCCGGTCGCATCGATGACAACGGCAACCGCGTGCCGCTCGACATCGCGGTGGGCGACAAGGTCATCTACTCCAAGTACGGCGGCACCGAGGTCAAGTACGGCGGCGACGACCTGCTCGTACTCTCGGCTCGCGACGTGCTCGCGGTGGTCGTGCGCTAGTACCGGTTCGTTCCCGGCAAGGGCCCGGTGGTGTCTGCCGCCGGGCCCTTGGCCGTCCTTGAGGCGATTACGCTGGCAGCGTGCCAACCCCCGACGAACGGATCTCCGCTTCCGGGCTCGCCTTCGCGATCTCGTCCTACCTGTTGTGGGGCTTCCTGCCGATTCTGTTCTACGCACTGCGCCAGTCCGGCCCGGTCGAGATCGTCTCGTGGCGCATCGTGCTGTCGCTGGCGTTCTGCGCCGTGCTGCTGACCCTGCTCCGCGGGTGGCCCGGACTGGCCACCCTGGTGCGCGATCGAGCCGCGCTGGGCTCCCTCTCGCTGGCGGGTGCGTTCATCCTGGTGAACTGGGTGGTGTACGTCTACGCGAGTGTCAGCGGCCATGTGGTCGAGGCATCCCTCGGATATTTCACCAACCCGCTCGTCACGGTGCTGCTGGGGGTGGTGCTGCTGCGTGAGCGGCTGCGACCGCTCCAGTGGGTCTCGATCGGCGTCGGCGCGCTCGCGGTCGTGGTCATCGCCGTCGGGTACGGGTCGTTCCCCTGGATCGCCCTCGCGCTCGCCTTCAGCTTCGGCCTGTACGGCTACGTGAAGAAGCGGGTAGGGCCGAAAGCGGATGCCGTCGCCGGGCTCGCCGTGGAGACTGCGGTACTCGCTCCGGCAGCCGTCATCGCGCTCGGTGTGGTCGCTGCGACCTCCGGGCTCACGATGGGAGCGCTCGGGCCCATCCACACCACCCTCCTGCTGGCGCTCGGCGTCACCACCGCCGTGCCGCTCATCCTGTTCGCCGCTGCGGCCCGCAGACTGCCGCTGGTGGCCATCGGGCTCACCCAGTACATCGCCCCGGTGCTGCAACTGCTGGTCGGCGTCGTGATCCTGCGTGAGGCGATGCCGGTGGAGCGGTGGATCGGCTTCGGCATCGTCTGGCTCGCGCTGATCATCCTCACCGTCGACATGGTGCGGCACACCGGTCGCCAGCGAGCGCTCGCCGCTGCGATGGCGCAGGGCGCGCCGTAGCTGCCATCGGGCCCGAGCGCAGGTAGTGTTCGCAGGTGCCTGCTCCCTCTGTGCGCGTGCCTGGCCCGAATGAGACCGCCCGTTGCATCGCGCTGGCCGCCGTGCTGCTGGCCACACTGACCGCCTGCACCGCGGCGTCGATGCCCGTTCCCTCGCTCACCCCGACCCCGACTGTCGCGGCTCCGATCGGCGACGGCGTGCTGCGCATCGGCACCATCATCCCCACCTCGGGCACGTTCTCGTTCCTCGGGCCGGCTCAGGTGGCGGGAGTTCAGCTCGCGGTCCGCGAGCTGAACGAGGCGGGCGGGTTCAACGGCGTGCCGGTCGAGGTGCTGGCCCGCGACTCTGGCGACGCCGCAGCGCAGACTGCCGAGGCATCCTTCGCTGATCTTGTCAACAACGGCGTGGATGTCGTCATCGGCCCGACCTCGTCGGCGATCGCGCAGCGGCTCGTGCCGCTCGCGCTCGACGCTCGGGTGCCGCTGATCTCGCCCGCGGCGACGTATCCGGCCCTGACCGAGGTTCGGGACGCCGGGTACGTGTTCCGCACCATCCCGGCCTACGGCCACCAGGGGCTCGCGCTCGCCCGCGAGTTGGCGGGCAAACGTGTCGCGGTGATCGCCGTCGACGACGATCTGGGCCGTTCGCTCGTTGAAACGCTCGACGCCGGACTGAGTGCCGAGGGTGGCGAACTGGTATTGCGGGAGATGATCCCGGCGTCCACGACCGATCTGAGCGTCACGATGCAGGCGCTGAAGGACGCTGCACCGGATGCCGTGGTGCTCGCCAGCGCATACAGCACCTTCGACCTGACCAAGGCCCTGATCGCCCAGACCCTCGCGGCCGGATTCGGTGCGGGCAAGCTGTGGCTGACCACGCAGAACACCGGCGACTACAACCAGGCGTTCCCGCCGGGAACGCTTGCCGGAGTGAACGGCATCATCGAGGGCGCCCAACCGGACGATGCGTTCACGGCTCGACTGAAGGCCGTCGACGGCAATCTCTCGGCCTTCAGGTACGCGGCGGAAGCCTACGACGCGACCATGCTCGCGGCCCTGGCAGCGATGGTCGCCGGCGACGACGCCGGGAGCGCGATCGCGGCGGCGCTGCCCGACGTCTCGAGAGGCGGCGTCAAGTGCCTCACGCTCGCCGAGTGCCTCGGAGTGTTGAACGTGCAGGGTGATATCGACTACGACGGCGTCTCGGGTCCGGTGAACTTCACCGAGGCGGGCGACGTGACCCCTGCCTACTACGGGGTGTATGCCTATGACGGCGACAACAAGTTCGTGCTGCAGCGGGGACTGATCGTCGGCTGATGCTCAAACTGGCACCGCTAGCATGATGGGCGGACGGCGCGCCCGAGCGTCCTCTGAAGGGGTCCGAGTCGTGAAGCCAAGCATCCTGGCCGTCCCCGTCGCTGGACTGCTCGTCGCAGTGCTCGCTGGCTGTGTTCCGGCTGCGGTCGAACCAACCCCGGAGCCGCGCAGAAACCTCGAGTTGACCATCGGCGCGCTGCTGCCGGACACGGGCACGCTCGCAGCCTTCGGCCCCGCAACGCGGGCGGCCGTCCAATTGGCCGTCGACGACATCGCCGCTGCCGACCTGCCGGTGTCGGCGACGGCAGAGATCCGGGATTCGGGCGATAGCGCCAGCGAGACCGGCGTGACCAACGCCGCCGAGTTCATCAACCTCGGCGTCGACGCGATCGTGGGTCCCCTGTCCGACGGGGTGGCCAAGAAGGTCATCGAGCCCATCGTCGACGCCGGCATCCCGATGATCTCGCCCGCGAACACGGCGCCCGACTTCACCGAGTACCCGGACAACGGGTTGTACTGGCGCACCGTCGCCCCGTGCAATCTCGAGGGCGACGCGCTCGCGCAGCAGATCGCGGACAGCGGGGCGGCCACCGTCGCCGTGCTGACCCAGACGGAGGCATGCGGCGAGGCGTTGTCATCGACGGTCATCACCGCGCTCGCGCAGCGCGGTGTCGAGGTCGTGGCATCCGCCAGCCTCGATAACGGGGGAACGGTGGATGCCGCGGTCGCGGCCTTCACGCCGCTCACGCCCGACGCGGTCGCCGTGGTGACCTCGCAAGGCAAAGCCGCGATCGCGCCACTCCTCGCGGCCGGGTTCACCGGTGAGCAGCTCTTCTTCCTCGGCCTGCCGCCGGGCGACTACTCCGCCGATTTCGCCGCTGGTGCGCTGCAGGGCGCCACCGCGACGCTGCCCGGACCCAACCTGCCCGAGCTCGGTGCTTTCACCGACCGACTGCTCGCGCTGGACCCGACTCTGGTGGAGTTCAGTTACGCCGCCGAGACCTACGATGCGGTCATCCTGCTCGCACTGGCGGCGATGTCGGCCAACTCCGCCGCAGGGGATCAGATCGCCGGAGCGCTGCAAGCCGTCTCCGGAGGTGCCGGGGAGGGCGAACCGTGTACCACGGTCGCCGCATGCGGCGATGCGCTGATCGCCGGCACCTCGATCGACTACGACGGCATCTCAGGCGCGATCACGTTCGACGATGCCGGCGATCCGCTCGGCGCCGTCGTCGGCGTCTTCCGGGCGGACCGGTCCAACGTCTTCACGCGAGTCGACTGACACCCGTTCGGGGTACGCCGTTTGTAACGATCGTGCTGCGTTACACGGCTGTAACGCCGTCGTGTTGTGCGAACGCTCTGCGTTGAATAGGTTTACCCAATGGTCTGCACCCGAGGGGTGTGGCCCGCTTATCCTCAACACATTCTGAAGGAGCAACATGAGCGTATTCGCGAAGGCTTCGCGCCCGCGGAAGGTCGTGCTCGGTGGTGTCGTGCTGTTCGGCGCGACGGCACTGACGCTGGCCGGCTGCGCAGCAGCCCAGCCGCAGGCGACCGGCGAGCCCCAGCCAGCCGGCGATGGCGTGTTCCGCGTCGGCACCATCCTGCCGGCCACCGGTAACCTCGCCTTCCTCGGCCCGCCCGAGGTCGCGGGAGTCCAGGCGGCAATCGCCGACATCGAGGCGGAAGCAGACTTCCCGTTCTCGGTCGAGCTGCTCGAGCGTGACTCCGGTGACACCACGACGGACATCGCCTCCCAGTCCGCCACCGAGCTCGTCAACGCGGGTGTGGACGTCGTCATCGGCGCCGCATCGTCGGGCGTCTCGTTCACGTTCATCGACCAGCTCATCGCGGCCAACGTGATCCAGATCTCGCCGGCCAACACCTCGCCCGACTTCAGCAACTACGACGACAATGGCATCTACTGGCGAACCGCCCCGTCTGACGTGCTGCAGGGACGCGTGCTCGGCAACCTGATCACGGGTGACGGCTACGCCAACGTCGGCATCATCTACATCAACGACCCGTATGGCATCGGCCTCGCGGACAACGCGACGCTGGCCATCGAGGCGGCCGGTGGCACGGTGACCGCATCGGTTCCGTACAACGCCGGCGACACCGTTTTCACCACGCAGGTCGACGAGCTGATCAGCTCGGGCGCTGAGGCCATCGCGGTGATCGCCTTCGAGGAAACCGCCTCGATCATCCCCGAGTTGGTGACGACGCAAGGGTTCCCGAGCAACGCGGTGTACTTCGTCGACGGAAACCTCTCGAACGGCTACGAGTTCCCTCCAGGCACGCTCGAGGGCGCGAAGGGAACGCTTCCGGGCAACTTCGCGTCCGAGGAGTACCAGGCGAAGGCTCTGGCCATCGACCCCGCGCTGACCGACTTCAGCTACTCGGCTGAATCGTATGACGCGGTCATCCTCGCCGCACTGGCTGCGGTTCAGGGCGGGTCCGACGACGCGGAGACCATCAAGGCGAACCTCCAGTCGGTGTCCGAGGGCGGCACGAAGGTGACCACGTTCGCCGACGGCCTCGCGCGCATCCTCGCCGGGGAGGACATCGACTACGACGGCTTCTCCGGTCCGATCGAGTTCGACGCCAACGGAGACCCGACCGAGGCCTACATCGGCATCTACCAGTACGGCGCTGACAACAAGTACGTGCCGCTGAACGCCGAGTTCGGCTCGCTCAAGTAGATCGACAACGATGAAGGCCCCGGTCGCTGCGCGACCGGGGCCTTCATCGTGCGTGGGCCGCGCCCGGGCTCTCAGGGCCGTTCGAAGGCGCGGGTCGCGGCGTCGCGCTTGGCATCCTCGTCCTTGGCGAGGGTACCCAGGTACAACTCGGTCACTCTCGCGTCGTTGAGCAGCTCGCGGCCTGTCCCGGTGTACGCATCCTTGCCCTGATCGAGAACGTAGGCCCGATCGCAGATCTGGAGGCAGCGACGGGCGTTCTGCTCCACCATCATGATGGTAACGCCGGTTCGGTTGATCTCAGCCACGCGCAGGAATGTCTCATCCTGGCGCACGGGTGAGAGACCGGCGGACGGCTCATCGAGCAGCAGCACGGCCGGATCCATCATGAGCGCGCGGCTCATCGCCACCATCTGCCGTTCGCCGCCGGACAGCGAGCCGGCCCGCTGACGGCGGCGCTTCTTCAGCTCGGGAAACAGCGTGGTGACGAACTCGAATCTTTCGGCGAATGCCTTCGGCCGCTGGAACAGACCCATCTCAAGGTTCTCCTCGACGGACAGGCTCGGGAACACGTTGTTGTTCTGAGGCACCATCCCGACGCCCTTGCCGACGAGCTTGTCAGCCTTGAGCCCGGTGATGTCCTCGCCGTGCAGGACGACCGAGCCGCCGCTGATCTTCACCAGCCCGAAGATCGCCTTCAACAAGGTCGATTTTCCGGCACCATTGGGTCCGATGATGCCGATCAACTCACCGTCGCGGGCGGTGACCGTGCAGCCGTTCAAAATGTTCACACCCGGGAAGTAGCCCGCGAGGAGGTCAGTGGTTCCGAGTACTTCGACGGTGCTGTTCATGGACGTCCCTCGCTGAGGTTGTCGGTTTCGTACTCCGCTTCATCCTCGGCGGCGAACTCCTCCGCGACGGCTGCGCGCTGCTCGCGCGTCATCTCCCCGAGGTCCGTGTCGTGATGCGCGCCAAGATACGCGTCGATGACAGCGTGATTGCGCATGACGGAATCCGGCGGTCCCTCGGCGACGATGCGGCCCTCGGCCATCACGATCACCCAGTCCGAGACGTTACGGATGACATGCATGTCGTGCTCGACGAACAGGACCGAGGCGCCGTTGTCCTTCAATCCCTTGATATGACCGAGCAGGGATTGCGTCAACGCAGGGTTCACCCCGGCCATGGGCTCATCCAGCATGATGAGCTTGGGATCGGCCATCAACGCTCGCGCCATCTCGAGCAGCTTGCGCTGACCGCCCGAGAGCGACGCCGCGTAGTCGTTCTCCTTGGCGTCGAGTTTGAAGCGCGCCAACAGCTCGCGCGCCTTCTGCGTGATCTGCTCCTCGCGGCTGCGCCACAGAAACGGCAGCAGGCCGACGAAGAAGTTCTCCCCGCGCTGTGCGGTCGCGCCCAGCATCATGTTCTGCAGTACTGAGAGACGGCCGAGCACCTTGGTGAGCTGGAAGGTGCGCACCATCCCGCCCCTGGCCACCTTGAAGGCGGGAACCCTGGCGAGGTTGTGTCCGTCGAAACTCCAGGTGCCGGTGTTGGGCTTGTCGAACCCGGTCAAGAGGTTGAAGAAGGTCGTCTTGCCGGCACCGTTCGGGCCGATGAGTGCCGTGATCTGGCCACGTGGAATCTCGACGTGTTCGACATCGACAGCCGTCAGGCCGCCGAACTGGCGCGTGACCGAATCGGCGACGAGGATCGGATCCACCTTGGCGCAGCCGACGCCCACCTCGCCCTTGACAAGGGGATGCGTGCTGGGTTCGGACATCGTGGTCTCAGACATTGAAGGACATCTCCTTCTTGCTCCCGAATATGCCTTGCGGTCTGAACACCACGAGGAGCATGAGGGCGAGTCCGACCAGGATGAAGCGGATCTGACCGGATTGCGTGCTCGTGATGAAACTCAGCACCCCTGCTTCCCTGAGCCCGTTGATCACACCGTTCGTCAGCGACAGCACGCCCCAGAAGATCATCGCGCCCGCGACCGGGCCGAGCACGGTCGCTGCACCACCCAGGAGCAGCGCCGTCCATACGAAGAATGTCAGCGCCGTCCCGTAATTCCCCGGCTGCAGCGAGCGCGGCAGGATGAAGACGATGCCCGCAAGAGCGCCGAAGGTGCCGCCGAGAATGAGCGCTTGCATCTTGTACGAATACACGTTCTTGCCCAGGCTGCGCACCGCGTCCTCGTCCTCGCGGATGCCCTTGACCACACGACCCCACGGCGAGCGCATGAGCAAGAACACGACGGCGACCGCGACGGCGACGAGCGACCAGCCGAAGATGCGTTGCCACCACTCCAGCCCGGTGTAGGTCCACGGACCGAAGCCGAACGTCTCCGACCCGAAGGGGTTGAGCGAGTTGAACTCGCGGTTGTAGCCGTTGAGCCCCTGCGTGCCGCCCGTCACGTCGGTCAGGCCGGTGGTCGAGACGACGTAGCGCACCACCTCGGCTGCAGCGATGGTGACGATCGCGAGATAGTCCGCTCGAAGTCGCAGCGTCGGAATGCCCAGCACGAAGGCGAAGACGACGGATGCCAGCACTGCGGCGAGTATGGACGCCGCGAACGGCACGGCGAAGTCGAGGCTGAGGATCGCGAATGTGTACGCCCCCACCGCCATGAACCCCGCCTGCCCGAAGTTCAGCAGGCCCGCATAGCCGAAGTGCACGCTCACCCCGATGGCGGCCAGCGCGTAGGCCGCGGTCGTCGGGCTGACGAGCTCGCTGAGCGCGTTGCCGATGATCGTTCCCCAGTCCATGGCGACCTCCTAACCGATCCGTTCCTTGCGCCCCAGCACGCCCTGCGGGCGGAACAGGAGCACCAGGATGAGCACAATCAGCGCGACGGCGTAGCGCAAGTCCGGCGGCACCCACACCGTCGACAGTTCGGTCATCAATCCGATGACGAGCGCGCCGACCAGCGCGCCGAATGCACTACCCAGCCCGCCCAGGGTGACCGCAGCGAAGAGTGCCAGCAGGATCTGGAAGCCCATATCCCAGGTGACGCCTCGATAGAGGCCGTACAGCACGCCGCTGAGTGCGGTCAGACTGCCCGCGAGCACCCAGACGATGCGGATGACGCGATCGACGTTGATGCCCGACGTCGCCGCCAGTGCGGCATTGTCGCTCACGGCCCGAGTCGCCTTGCCGACTCGGGTGCGAGTGAGGAACAGCGCCACGAGCACGAGGATGACGACGCTGATTCCCATGCTGATCGCGCTTGCGAGCGAGATGGTGGCGGGCCCGATGTTGACAGAGGCACTGAATTCGGTGCGGATGTTCTCGGTACCGCCGCCGAAGAAGTACAGGAAGATATAGCGCACCACGATCGACAATCCGATCGTCACGACGATGAGCTGCACGATGCCGACCCCGCGCCGTCGCAGGGGCTTGAAGATGGCGGCATCCTGAACCCACCCGAACGCCGCTCCCGCGATCACGACGATCGCCGCCGAGAGGAAAAGGTTCGCCCCGAGCGTCGTGGTGAGCACGTAGAGCACGATGCCGCCGAAGGTCAGCATCTCCCCGTGCGCGAAGTTGCTCAGTCCGGTGGTTCCGAAGATCAGCGAGATGCCGATCGCTGCCAGGGCCAGAAGCAGCCCGAAGTTCAGACCGTAGACCAATCGGGTCGCTACGGTATCCCAGACGCTGGAGGCCTGCGCGGTGGCTTCACCGGTCGGAAACAACACGTTGACCGTGCTCGTCGTGCCGATCGTGACCTGCCGAGTGACACTGTTGGGATCGCGCGGGCTCACGCCATCGGGCAGCGTGTCGACCTGCAGTGTCGCGCTGTAGTCGCCCGGCCCTGGCACCACGACAGACCATCGGCCGTCGGCCCCGGTTTGCCCGATCTCGTCGAACGCGTCACCCTCGACGAGGATCTCCACGCCCTGCAGCGGTTGGTCTCCGTCGCGGATGATGCCGCCGATCGAGTAGACCGTCTCGCCGGTCGGCGGAGCGGGCGTCGGTGGCGTCGGAGTTGCCGACGCGGGCATTACCGTGCCGACGCTGACGGCGACCGCGGCCAAGGCTCCGAGCGTCGCTGCAATCGCGCGACTTCGCCATGAAACGTGAGAACCCACGCTGGTATTCACTCGACCTCCTGGATCGGCCCGCGAAGCGAACTCAATCTGATCACATTACCGAGCGGGATGTTGCGACGGTGTTTCGCCGTCCCGACAGTATGGAGCCGAATGCATCCGGCGGCAAACCGTTAAGATCGTCGTACCGGACTCAGCGAGGCGCCCGCCGTAATCCTTCGCGCAAAGGAACACCATGGACCAGCCTGATCCCTTCGGCTTCGTCGGTCTCACCTACGACGACGTCATGCTCCTGCCCGGGCACACCGATGTCATCCCTTCGGAGGCCGACACCAGCTCTCGGCTGACCCGACGCATCCGGGTCAATTCGCCGCTGCTGTCCTCGGCCATGGACACCGTCACCGAGTCGCGCATGGCGATCGCGATGGCGCGCAACGGCGGGCTCGGGGTGCTGCATCGCAACCTCTCCATTCAGGAGCAGGCGGCGTACGTCGACAAGGTCAAGCGCAGCGAGTCCGGCATGATCACCAACCCGGTCACGACGACGCCCGCGGCGACGGTCGCCGAAGTGGATGCCCTGTGCGGGCAGTTCCGCGTCTCGGGCCTGCCGGTCGTCGAGGGCGACGGCACGCTGGTGGGCATCATCACGAACCGCGACATGCGCTTCGTGTCCCCGTTCGAGAAGGCATCCACCCTGGTGCGCGACGTGATGACGCGAACACCGCTGATCACGGCGCCCGAGGGCATCGACCCCGACAGCGCGATCGCCATCTTCGCCCAGCACAAGATCGAGAAACTGCCGCTGGTGGATGCCCAGGGCCGCCTGCGCGGGCTGATCACGGTCAAGGACTTCGAGAAGACCGAGAAGTACCCGAACGCGACGAAGGACGAGGAGGGTCGGCTGCGCGTGGGTGCCGCCATCGGCTTCTTCGGCGACGCGTGGGAGCGTGCGGGCGCGTTGCGAGACGCGGGGGTCGACGTGATCGTCGTCGACACCGCCAACGGCGACTCGGCGGGGGTGCTCGAGATCATCCGCCGCATCAAGGCCGATCGAGCCTTCGACGCGATCGACGTCATCGGCGGCAACGTCGCGACCCGCTCCGGCGCGCAATCACTGGTGGATGCCGGCGCTGACGCGGTGAAGGTCGGCGTCGGCCCCGGATCCATCTGCACCACACGCGTGGTGGCGGGAGTCGGCGTACCCCAGGTGACCGCCGTGTACGAGGCATCCCTCGCCGCTGCCGAGTCGAACATCCCGGTGATCGCGGACGGCGGATTGCAGTACTCCGGCGACATCGCGAAGGCGCTCGTCGCCGGTGCCGAGACCGTGATGCTCGGCTCGCTGCTCGCCGGCACCGACGAGAGCCCGGGTGAGCTCATCTTCGTCAACGGCAAGCAGTTCAAGTCCTATCGCGGCATGGGATCGCTCGGCGCCCTACAGACCCGCGGCAAGAAGACCTCGTACTCCCGTGACCGGTACTTCCAGGCCGACGTGCCCTCTGACGAGCAGCTCATCGCCGAGGGCATCGAGGGGCAGGTGCCGTACCGCGGGCCGGTCTCGTCGGTGGTGTACCAGCTGCTGGGAGGCCTTCGGCAATCCATGTTCTACACCGGGGCGCGGACCATCGACGAGTTACGGGCCAAAGGAAAGTTCGTGCGCATCACGGCCGCCGGGCTGAAGGAGTCGCACCCCCACGACGTGCAGATGGTCGTCGAGGCGCCGAACTACCGGCGGTAGGCGCCCCGCGCCCGGCGCCGCGCCCGCGCCGCGCGCCCCGCGCCGCGCGCCGCGCCGCGCGCCCACGCCGCGCGCCGCGCCGCGCGCCCGCGCCGCGCGCCCGGCATTCCGGGCCGCTTCGGTCACATCGGGCTGGCACTTCGGCCCACACCTTGCCGAATCGGCCCACTTTGGCGGCCCCGCGACCTTCCTCCACTCCTCCCCAAGGGTTTCGCGAGTGCACAAGCTCGCTCCGGGGACACATCCCCGCTCTGAAGTGGGTCACGCTCGAGCGGTGGAATTTCCTGCAACGCCTCACGGCATAGCCCTGGTATCCGAACTGCATCGCCTCGACATCGACGATCGACCCTTTCGCCGGGCGGTGCTTCGCGGCGACGTCGTCCGCGTGCATCGTGGTGCCTACATCGCCGCCGACGAGTGGGCGTCTCTGGATCGTCACGAACGGTACCGCCGACACGTGATCGCCGCCGCCCTCGCATCGCGCAGCAGGCCTGTGCTCAGCCACTTCTCGGCAGCGGCGCTGTGGGGCATTCCGATCATCGGCGACTGGCCGAAGCTCGTCCACGTCTTGACGACGCCGGCCGCCGGCACGCGCACCGAGAACGGGTATCGCCGACACGCGGCGACCGTGTCAGACGACGAAATCGTCGAGTCGGGTGGGGTGCGATTCACGTCCCTGGCGCGCACGCTCATCGACCTCGCTCGCGACTCCAGTTTCGCCTCGGCGGTTGCGGGCCTGGACTGGAGTCTCCGTTCCCCCTCTCAAGGTGCTGCACCACGCATCCGTCTCGAGCAATTGCAGGAGTGCGCCGCGGCGCAACCCTCGCCGAGGAACACGCGCAAAGTCAATCGGGCCCTCGGATTCGCGGATGCGCGCGCGGAGACTCCGGGAGAATCACTGAGCCGAGTGGTGATCCACGAGCTCGGCTTTCCGCCGCCCGAGCTGCAGGCCGAGGTCACGGATCGAAACGGGTTGATCGGGGTCAGCGATTTCGAATGGCCCCTGTTGCGGCTGCTGGGCGAGTTCGACGGCTTGATCAAGTACACGCGCGGCCCGGCGAGGGTATCGAGCAGATCGTGGTTCGCGAGAAGCGGCGAGAAGACCGCATGCGCGCGACTGACCGCGGGATGGTGCGGTGGTTGTGGAACGATGCGCTGCAGGTTCGCCCGCTGTACGACCTGCTGATCGCGGCCGGCTTGCCGTCGCTGCATCGCGGGCCGGTGTACTACACGTCGGGCCGGTACGTCGGCCCGGTGCAGCCGAACCGGCCCGGTTCGTGAGGGGTGGGTGCGGGGGCGGATGGGTAGGCTCATGGCGTGAGTGACATCGAGATCGGGCGGGCCAAGCGCGCGCGGCGCGTGTACGCATTCGACGACATCGCGATCGTGCCCAGCCGACGCACACGCGACCCGAAGGATGTCGCGGTCAGCTGGACCATCGACGCGTTCACGTTCGACATCCCGGTGCTCGCCGCCCCCATGGACTCGGTGGTGAGTCCGACGACCGCGATCACCATCGGCAAGCTCGGCGGCCTCGGCGTGCTCGACCTCGAGGGCGTCTGGACGCGCTACGACGATCCCGAGCCGGTGCTGAAGGAGATCCGCAGCCTGCCCGCCGCGAGCGCGACCGCGCGCATGCAGCAGCTCTACGCAGAGCCGATCAAGCCCGAGCTCATCAAGCAGAGGATCGCGGAGATCCGGGCATCCGGCGTTCCGGTCGCGGGCTCGCTCACGCCGCAGCGCACCCAGGAGCACTACCGCGCCGTCGTCGACGCCGGCGTCGACCTGTTCGTGATCCGCGGCACGACGGTCAGCGCCGAGCACGTGAGCAAGACCGTCGAACCGCTGAACCTCAAGGAGTTCATCTACGAGCTCGACGTGCCCGTGATCGTCGGCGGGGCCGCGACCTACACGGCGGCCCTGCACCTGATGCGCACCGGTGCGGCCGGCGTGCTGGTGGGGTTCGGGGGCGGGGCGGCGTCCACGACCAGGGCGAGCCTGGGCATCCATGCCCCGATGGCAACGGCGGTGGCGGATGTCGCGGGCGCACGCCGCGACTACCTCGACGAGTCCGGGGGGCGGTACGTGCACGTCATCGCCGACGGCGGGCTGGGCACCTCCGGCGACATCGTCAAGGCGATCTCGGTCGGAGCTGATGCGGTGATGCTCGGCAGCACGCTGGCCAGGGCGACGGATGCCCCGGGCGGCGGGTTCCACTGGGGCGCCGAGGCTCACCACCCCGAGTTGCCGCGCGGCAACCGGGTCGAGGTCGGGCAGCTCGCACCGCTGGAGCAGATCCTCCTCGGTCCGTCGTCGGTGGCGGACGGCCGCGTGAACCTGATCGGCGCGCTGCGCCGCTCGATGGCGACGACGGGATACTCCGACCTCAAGGAGTTCCAGCGCGTCGAGGTCGTCGTGGCGCCGTACCTGCGCAGCTGAGCGCGAGCCGCGGCATCCCCGGAATCTAGGATGGATGCATGGTCGATGTTCGACGGATGAAGCTGCCAGGCGTCGGTGTGCTGCACACCTTCGTGACCGACGACGGCGGCAAGGTCGGCGTCATCACCCACCGGTCGGGGCACAGCGACCTCATCTCCTTCGCGGATGCCGAGGACGGCGACGACGCCAGCAAGGTCTCGCTGCGGCTCGACGAAGACGAGGCGCACACCCTGGCGGAGTTGCTCGGCGGCACCCGCATCACCGAGTCGCTGTCGAAGCTCGAGGCCATCCCGGGCCTGACCATCGACTGGTTCAGCGTCGACTATGAGGACCACATCGCAGGCAAGAAGCTCGGAAATCTCGCCAGCCGCGGCGTGGTCGGTCTCACGGTGGTCGCCGTGGTGCGCGGGGACTCCGCCAACCCCGCCCCTGCCGACGACTTCACCGTCTTCCCCGGCGACACACTGGTCGTCGCGGGCTCGCCGGAGAAGGTGGCCAGGGCCTTCACCTTCTACCGCACGGGCGAGCTGAGCCCGAAGGTGGGAGCCGACTCCCCGCCCGGGGGGTAGCGCGTGCGCCTCGGTGAAGAACTCCTCGTCCTCGGCCTGCTGTTCCTCATCGCCTACATCCTCGGCCGACTCGCCAGAACCATCGGCCTGCCCGCCATCCCGATCTACATGCTGGTCGGGCTCGTCGCCAGCCCGTACTCGACGTTCTTCCCGCTGAACTTCGAGTCCGCCGACGTCGAGTTGATCGCCGTCTTCGGGCTGATCCTGCTGCTGTTCAACCTCGGGCTCGAGTTCGACCAGGACGAGTTCTACGGCAACGCTCGCAGGCTGCTCATCTCGGGGGGCACGCGCATCCTGATCAATTTCGGGGTCGGGTTCGGGATCGGGTTGTGGGTGGGATGGGGCACCCGTGAGGCGCTGATCATCGCGGGCATGACGGGCGTGTCATCCAGTGCCATCATCACGAAGCTGTTCATCGAACTGCGCAGACTCGCCAACCGCGAGACTCCGACCATCCTGGGCATCATGGTGCTCGAAGACGTCTTCATCGCCTTCTATCTGGCGATCGTCGGCATCATCGTGAGCGGTGAGACCGACCTCTGGCCGATCATCGGGCAGCTGGCGATCTCGTTCACGTTCCTGATCGTGATGTTCGCGCTGGCCAGGTTCGGCGGACGGCTGGTCGCGCGCCTGGTCAACACCCGGGACGACGAACTGTTCACGCTGCTGTTCTTCGGGCTCGCCGTGATGTTCGCAGGCCTCGGCGAGTTGCTCGGCGTCTCAGACGCGATCGGCGCCTTCCTCATCGGGCTGGTGCTCGGCGCGACGCGGTTCCGCGCCCGGATCGAGCAGCTGGCACTGCCGCTGCGCGACGTGTTCGCCGCGTTCTTCTTCTTGAACTTCGGTCTCGCGCTCGACGTGTCGGCGTTCGGACAGGTGGTGCTGCCGGTCGCGGTCGCGGTCGTCCTCACGCTGCTCGTTAACGGACTCGGCGGTCAGCTGATCGCGTGGCAGAACGGCCTCACCCGCCGGGAGGGACTCAACGCGAGCGCGATGCTGACCAACCGCGGCGAGTTCGCGCTCATCCTCGCCACCCTCGCCGCCGGCGCCGGTCTCGACGAGCGGCTCACGCCGTTCGCGGGGTTGTACGTGCTCATTCTCGCGGTCGTCGGCCCGCTGCTCGCGGTGCACTCCGAGCGCATCGGTCGCTGGCTGTTCCCGGGCCGGACCCTCGCGCGCGACCCGGAACGCGACCGCATGCGCGCCGAGGGCATCGCGCTGCTCGAGGCAGCCGACGCCGGGCAATCGCCCAGCGATCCGGTGGAGGATGTGATCGAGGCGGTTGCGGACCCAGACGAGCGGTCCGAGCGCAGACGGGACCCCGAGTATTGAGTTTCTGGTCGGTCGCCAGGCGACCCAGATGGATCGCCGCACTCCTGCTCGCGCTCGGCATCGCGGGCGCCTTCGCGGCGTTGGGGCAGTGGCAGCTGGAGCGCAGCTTCGAGGGGGGCGCGCCGGCGTTCGATACCGAGGCCGTGGTGCCGCTGGCCGAGGTCGCGCAACCGCAGACCGCCATGGTCGACGAGGGTTACCGGCTGGTCGAGACACCCGTCGCGTTCGTGCCCGCCGACTACGAGGTGTTGACCGGGCGGCTCGGTCCCGACGGTCCAGTGTCGTGGGTGGTCGGCCACGGCGTGACACCCGAGGGGGCCTCGATCGCGGTGGCACTGGGGTTTGCGAGCGAGGCGGATGCCGCGGCATCCGCCATTCGGAGTCTGCAAGCAGACCCGCCCACCGTCATCGTCGGCCGCTACCTACCGAGCGAAGCGCCGACCCAATCGGATTTCGAGGCCGGGGAGCGCACGGCGCTCGCAGTGCCCGAGCTGATCAACCTCTGGTCGCAGCCGCCAGCAGGGGTGTACGCGGGGTACCTCATCGCTGCCGAGGCGCCCGCGGGACTCGAGGCCATCGACGCTCCGCCACCGTCGAACGAAGTGTCGCTGAACCTGCTGAACGCGTTCTACGCGGTCGAGTGGGTGGTGTTCGCGGGGTTTGCGTTCTTCTTGTGGTACCGGCTGGTCAAAGACGTCGTGGAGGAAGAAGCGGAGCGCCAAACGTAGACTGGCGCCATGCCCGTAGGTCCTCGCCCCGCCGACATCCCGAGAGTGCGCAAGGCGGTGAAGGTCTTCAAGGTCAGCTCGATCATCACCGGCTCGTTCCTGCTGCTACTGGTGCTGATGATGGTGTTCCGCTACGGGTTCGGTGTCGACATCGAGCTCGGCGGGCCGGCAGGGCTGCTCGCACTCACCCCCAAGGAACTCATCACCGGGATCAACCTGTCGACGATCATCCTCATCGTGCACGGGTGGCTGTACGTGCTGTATCTGGGTGCAGACTTCGTGCTGTGGCGGTTCACCCGCTGGTCGTTCGCGCGGTTCCTGATCGTGGCGATGGGGGGGATCATCCCGATCACATCGTTCTTCTTCGAGCAGCTGGTACCCAGGTGGGCTGAGCGGGCTATCGCCCGCACCGAGGCCAAGGAGGCGGTGGCTGCGTGAGCGACGATACGTCAGCGCGGCCCGTGCTGGTGGTCGATTTCGGCGCGCAGTACGCGCAGCTGATCGCACGCCGGGTGCGCGAGGCGAACGTGTACAGCGAGATCGTGCCGCACACGATCACCGCAGAGCAGATCGCGGCTCGTGAGCCTGTCGGCATCGTGCTCTCCGGGGGCCCGTCGAGCGTGTACGAGCCGGGGTCGCCGACGCTGGATCCCGGCATCCTCGGTCTCGGCGTGCCGGTGCTCGGCATCTGCTACGGGTTCCAGGTGATGGCGCAGCAGCTCGGCGGCGAGGTCGCTCGCACCGGGCAGCGCGAGTACGGCGCGACGGACCTGCGCGTGACCTCCGAGGGGCTGCTGCGCGGCCAGCCCGAGCAGCAGACGGTGTGGATGAGTCACGGCGACTCCGTCTCGCGAGCGCCGGATGGCTTCACCGTGCTCGCCTCGAGCGACTCGACCCCGGTCGCCGCCTTCGCCAGCGACGAGCGCAAGCTGTACGGGGTGCAGTGGCACCCCGAGGTCAAGCACTCGGTGTACGGGCAGCGCGTGCTCGAGGCCTTTCTGCACACCGCCGCGGGCATCGCCGCCGACTGGAACCCGGGCAACGTCATCGCCGAGCAGGTCGAGCGCATCCGCGAGCAGGTCGGGGGGAGCCGGGTGATCTGCGGGCTGTCGGGGGGCGTCGACTCGGCGGTGGCTGCGGCGCTCGTGCACCGTGCGGTGGGGGACCAGCTCACCTGCATCTTCGTCGACCACGGCCTGCTGCGCCAGGACGAGCGCCGCCAGGTCGAAGAGGACTTCGTGGCTTCCACCGGCGTGCGTCTGGTGACCGTCGACGCGGTCGACCAGTTCCTCGACGCGCTGGCCGGCGTCACCGACCCGGAGCGCAAGCGCAAGATCATCGGACGCGAGTTCATCCGCACCTTCGAGAACGCCGCCGAGGCATTGGTGCTCGAGGCGCGCGGCGACGGTGAGGCGATCGGCTTCCTCGTTCAGGGCACCCTCTACCCGGATGTCGTCGAGAGCGGCGGCGGCAGCGGCACCGCCAACATCAAGAGCCACCACAACGTTGGGGGACTGCCCGAAGACCTGCAGTTCACCCTCATCGAACCGCTGCGAACGCTGTTCAAAGACGAGGTGCGCGCCATCGGCCGCGAGCTCGGGCTGCCGGAGGGCATCGTGTCGCGGCAGCCGTTTCCGGGTCCGGGCCTCGGGATCCGCATCGTGGGCGAGGTCACCCGTGAGCGTCTCGAGCTGCTCCGCACGGCGGACGCGATCGTCCGCGCCGAGCTGACCGCGGGCGGGCAGGATGCCTCGATCTGGCAGTGCCCCGTCGTGCTCCTGGCCGACGTGCGCAGTGTCGGCGTGCAGGGGGACGGGCGCACCTACGGGCATCCCGTCGTGCTACGGCCGGTGTCGTCCGAAGACGCGATGACCGCGGACTGGACGCGGGTACCCTACGAACTGCTTGCTCGCATCAGCAACCGGATCACGAACGAGGTGCCCGGGGTGAACCGCGTCGTGCTCGACATCACGTCGAAGCCGCCGGGCACCATCGAGTGGGAGTAGCCCGCGGGGGTGAACGGCTTCGGCCCGGATACGTTCATAACTCCTGCTGAACGCGAGGGTTGCGACCTTGGTCTCCCGCAAATCCGCGGGAAGCGGCCACGGTCCCGCGCGTTCAGCAGGAGTTATGAACCATCGCGGGCGCGGGCGCGGGCGACGCGGGCGAGCACGGCGTCGGAAACGAGGAAGGGGCGGCGCCGAATGGCGCCGCCCCTTCTCTCAGCCTTAGCCGCTACTCCCGGAACAGTGCCAGCAGCCGCAGGATCTCGACGTACAGCCACACGACCGTGACCATGATGCCGAACGCGGCGCTCCAGCCGAAGATGCGCGGGGCTCCGTTGCGCACGCCCTGCTGCACCTGGTCGAAGTCGAGCACCAGCGAGTAGGCGGCGAGCAGGATCACGAAGACGCCGATGATCGCGCCGAGCGGCACGCCGGGGATGATCTCGATGCTGCGCAGACCGAACATGCCGTCGGTGGCACCGAAGATCATGAGCCCGAAGTTCACGAGCGAGAACACCGCGTAGCCGATCATCGCGACGAGGAAGATCTTGGTCGCCCGCTTGCTCGCCCGGATCTTGCCGCTGGCGAACAGCGCCAGCGTGACCCCGACCACCACGAGTGTGCCGATCACCGCCTGCAGCACGATGCCGTCCCACATGGTGTTGAAGATGTTCGAAATACCGCCGACGAAGATGCCCTCGGCCGCGGCGTAGGCGAGCACGAGGCCCGCTGACGGCTTCTTCTTGAAAATGTTCACGAGCGCCAGCACGAACCCGACGATCGCGGCGGGGATGGTGAGCACCGGCAGCATCCAGCCGATGACGGCCCCGACACCGAGGATGGCGAAGCTCACCACCGTCTTGACGATGGTGTCTTCGTAGCTCATCCGGTCGGTCTCGCCGGGACCTGCGGCTGGGCGGCCGTACAGCTCGTCGAGCTGCTCGGCGCTGACTGAATCGGCGCTGACTGTCTGGTTGGCCGTCTTCGCGACGGCGGCGCCGCCGGGTGCGAATGCGGCAGAGCGGAATGCGGGATTGGACGTGGCCATGGCCCAATCCTACGAGAAAGTACCTGCCAGAGTGCTGCGACGGTGTGCGCTGACAGCGATCAACCGGGCGAACCAGGCGGATGCCACGGCTACCGCCAGTCCGAGACCGAGAGCCAGAGGCATCCACCGGTACTCCTCGAACAGTTGCGGCGCGATGAACGCGTAGCCCAGCGGCAGCAGCGCGGTGAGGTAGCTGACCGCCGGACGGTGCCGCACCACGAGCCAGCAGAGGAAGAGGATCACGAAGGTCCACATCGACTGGGGACCGGTGAGCAGGATCCAGAGCTGAGCGGTGGCGGGCAGGATGACGACGAGGCGCCGCCATCCGCGCGCGGGCAGGATCGACCAGCCCACCACGAACGCGCTCGTGCCGGTCAGCAGATAGTTGAGGATGTAGGTGTTCGACCCCTGGAGGTGCAGGGCGCCGCCGATGATGAGGATGAGCCCCCAGGCGTAGCGATCCTCGTAGCGGCCCCAGCGCAGCGGCAGCGACCGGGCGGGTTCGACGAATCGTGGCACCGCTCGCGGCTCCGGCCGGATCGCGTTGGGGATCACGACCGCACCGCAGGTCGTGCAGTACCTGCTGCGCGGTGAGAGCTCGGCGTCACAGGAAGCGCACGTCGGCATGGTGGAATGCTAGTGGCGTGCGCACGCGGCCCCGCCCCCTCGTTATCGGTCATCGCGGGGCATCCGGCTACCGTCCCGAGCACACCCGCGCGGCCTACGAACTCGCGCTCACCCTCGGCGTTGACGCTGTCGAGCCCGACATCGTGCCCACCAGGGACGGCGTGCTGGTGCTGCGGCACGAGAACGAGATCTCAGGCACGACGGATGTCGCGTCCCACCCGGAGTTCGCACACCTCCGCACCACGAAGACGGTCGACGGGGTCGAGCTCACCGGGTGGTTCACCGAGGACTTCACCTGGGATGAGCTGGCCACGCTGCGGGCGATCGAGCGCCTGCCGACGCTGCGACAGGCATCCCGGAGCTTCGACGGCACGGCGCCGCTCCTGCGGCTGCGGGACCTGCTGGAGATGCTCGGGCCTCGCAAGACGGTGCTGGTGGCCGAGCTCAAGCACGCGACGTACTTCGCGTCCATCGGGCTGAGCCTCGACGAGCTGTTCGCGGCCGAGATCGCGGGGTGGGGATCGTCCGCGCGGCTGTTCGTCGAGAGCTTCGAGCAGACCGTGCTCGAGCAGCTGCGCGCGCGCGGTGTTCAGGCCCGGTACGTGTTCCTCGTGGAGGCGTCGGGCTCGCCGGCCGACCTCGTCGCCGAGCACGGCCCTCGCGCGCTGCCGTACTCGGCGCACCTCACCGATGCGGGGCTCGCGCGCCTTGCGAGCTCGGTCGACGGCATCAGCGTCGACAAGTCGCTGCTGCTGCGTCCCGGCACCGACCTGGTGCAGCGCGCGCACGCGGCAGGGTTGCTCGTCTTCACCTGGACGCTTCGCGCGGAGAACCGCTTTCTCGCGCCCGTGAACCGGCGCGGCACCTCCCCGCGCGACTACGGCAACTGGCAGCGCGAGTTCGAGGCGATCATCGCCACCGGCATCGACGGGGTGTTCGCCGACCAGCCCGACCTGGTGTTCTCGGTGCTGGACTCGCGCTGAGGGCTGTGTCGGGCGCCGAACGTAGACTTGGGCGGTCATGACGGACCTCATCGATGCCCCCGGCCAGCCCGCTCGCGGCAGCATCGACGAGTCGCTGCTGGCCGGGCTGAACCCGCAGCAGCGCGAGGCGGTGGAGTACCGCGGGCAGTCGCTACTCATCGTCGCCGGGGCAGGTTCCGGCAAGACCAGCGTGCTGACGAGGCGGATCGCCGGACTGCTGCAATCCAGGGATGCCTGGCCGAGCCAGATACTGGCGATCACGTTCACGAACAAGGCGGCCGGCGAGATGCGCGAGCGGGTCCGCGGCCTGGTCGGCGACGAGGCCACCGACGGCATGTGGGTGTCGACGTTCCACTCGGCGTGCGTTCGCATCCTGCGTCGTCAGGCCGAGGTGTTTGGCATGAGATCGGGCTTCACCATCTACGACACCGCCGATCAGCGCGCGCTGCTGAAGCGCATCATCAAGGAGCTGGATGCCGACACCGTCGGCTTCACCCCAGGCGGCGTGAGCAGTCGCATCAGCAAGCTCAAGAACGAGTTGACCGACATCCAGGCCTTCGCCCGATCGGTGAACATGGACGACCCCAAGGAGTCGGGTTTCGTCGAGATCTTCGGGCGCTACCAGGCGGCGCTGCGGCGCGCCAACGCGCTCGACTTCGACGACCTCATCGCCGAGACGGTGTACCTGTTCCGCGCGTTCCCCGAGGTGGCGGCGCTGTACCAGCGGCGGTTCCGGCACGTGCTGGTCGACGAGTATCAGGACACGAATCACGCGCAGTACGCGCTGATCCGCGAGCTGGTGCAGCCGGTGTCCCGCGAACACGTGCCCGCCGACACCCGGATGAAGCTGGACTTCAGCGGAGGCATCCCGGCCGCCTCCCTCACGGTGGTGGGCGACTCGGATCAGTCGATCTACGCGTTCCGCGGCGCAGACATCCGCAACATCGTGGAGTTCGAGCGCGACTTTCCCGACTCGAAGGTCATCCTGCTCGAGCAGAACTACCGCTCGACCCAGAACATCCTGGATGCCGCCAACGGCGTCATCGGCAACAACTACGACCGCAAGCCCAAGAACCTGTTCACGACGGTCGGCGCGGGCGAGAGAATCGTGGGATACACCGGCTACACCGGTCACGACGAGGCCCAGTTCGTCGCCGACGAGGTCGAGGCGCTGCGGGCCAAAGGCGGCAGCCTGAACGACATCGCGGTGTTCGTGCGCACCAACGCGCAGACCCGGCCGCTGGAGGAGATCTTCATCCGATCGGCGATCCCGTATCGCATTCCGGGCGGCACCAAGTTCTACGAGCGCGCTGAGATCAAGGATGCGATGGCCTACCTGATCCAGGTCGCCAACCCCGCCGACGACCTCGCCCTGCGCCGCATCATGAACGTGCCCAAGCGCGGCATCGGCCCCGCGACGGAGGCGGCGCTGCAGTCGCATGCGGACAGGATGGGGATGCCGCTGCGCGAGTCGCTCGCCGACGCGGGCCAGCTCGGCCTCGGGCCGAAGGTGACGAGCGCGATCCTCGAGCTCGGGAAGATCCTGGATGACGCGACTGTCGTCGCGGGGAGCGCGGCACCGCACGACATCCTGTCCGACCTGTTGCTCAAGTCCGGGTACTTCGCGGCGCTGAAGAACTCGGGCGACCCGCAGGACGAGGCACGGGCTGAGAACCTCGAGGAGCTGGTGGCGCAGGCCAAGGAGTTCCGCACGGCGACACCCGAGGGCACGCTGGTCGACTTCCTCACCAACGTCGCGCTGTTCGCCGCCGCCGACGAGATCGACGACGCCGACGGCACCGTCTCGATCATGACGCTGCACACCGCCAAGGGACTCGAGTACGACTCGGTGTTCCTCACCGGGCTCGAGGAGGGGCTGCTGCCGCACCAGATGTCGGCGGGAGAGCCGGGCGGGCTCGCCGAGGAGCGCCGACTCTTCTACGTCGGCATCACCCGCGCGAAGCAGCGTCTTTACCTCTCGCTGTCGGCGTCGCGAGCGACGTTCGGCGAGATCAACGTCGCCATGCCCAGCCGGTACCTGCAGGAGATCCCCGCTGAGCTCATCGACTGGCGGCAGTCGCCCGGCGGGGGTCCCCGGGCTCGCGCGCTGAATCCGCGGCCCGCTCGAGAGCGGTTCAGTATCGGCACGTCGCTGCCGCCGCGGCCCAAGACCGAGTGGACCTCCGCGGTGACCGGCGTCGTGCGCGACAATGGCGACCTGACGCTGGCGGCGGGCGACCGCATCCGTCACACCGATTTCGGTGAAGGGCGAGTCAGTGCGGTCACGGGCGCCGGGCCGAAGAGCGTCGCCGAGGTGCAGTTCGACACCGCCGGCCGCAAGCGACTGCTGATCAAGATCGCGCCGATCGAGAAGCTCTGAGGTCGCGCCGAAACCGCCTGAGGTAGTGCCGCATCGGCACCTCGCGCACTCGGAGCGGCAGCCGCGGATACACCGCCCGCGCAACGCGCACCAGCCGGTCGAACCGCCGTTGATCGAACGGGAGACCGTAGGCGGCGCGCAGTTGGGGCTCCAGCAGTCCGGCGGTCACCACGCGCAGTGTCGGCATGAGCGCGCGGGCCCACAGCGGCAGGGAACGAGGATGCAACAGCTCATGCGCCACGTGGCGAGCCGTAGCATCCACCTCGCGTGGGGTTTCTCGCCAGTACTGCTCGAACGCCGCAGGGCTGGACGGCCAGGCCGAGTGCGGCATCCCGAGCGCCCCGCCGACGATCGCGTAGTCGGCGAGCAGGTCGGGGTCCCACGGCCCGAGCACGAGTTCATGCACGCGACGCGCGGTCTCGTACAGGGTGGCGGCGACCCACAGCTGCGGTCCGACATCGCGCGCTCCGGGCACGGGGGCGTGAGCGTGGCCGACCTGCCGGGCGATGCGCGCGGCCTCCTCCGGCGTGCCGTAGACGATCACGTAAAGGTAGGTGAGCGTGCCGTGCAACCGGTCGAGCGGACGGTCGGCGAAGTCGCTGTGCTCGGCGACCCCACGCGCGACGACCGGGTTCGCAAGCTGTTGCAGGATGGCCGCTCCACCACCCGCGAGCAGGATCGCCTCGGCGGACACGTCGGCGATGCGGGTCATGGCTCCAGCGTAGGGAGCCCCCACGGTTCGCTTTTCCGGAGTTGTGCTGCTGAATGCCCCAGAAACTCGTGGCGAAGTCAAGTGGTGGTTGACTTCGCTCGTAACGGGTGTCAACTCGCAGACGAAAACTCCGGAAAAGCGAACCAGGGCCGAGCCGGACGACGGCTCCAGATCGAGCGGGTAGAGTTCTTCGTGGCCTCACCGCCGGGCTACCAACGATTGGACGTAGTACAGCGTGGATCTCTTCGAGTACCAGGCACGTGACCTTTTCGAGTCGTACGGGGTGCCGGTGCTCGCCGGTATCACCGCGGACACTCCCGAGGAGGCCCGCGCGGCCGCCGAGAAGATCGGCGGGCTGACCGTCGTGAAGGCGCAGGTCAAGACCGGTGGCCGCGGCAAGGCCGGCGGTGTCAAGGTCGCGCCCACTCCGGATGACGCGTTCGCCGCGGCAGAAGCCATTCTGGGTCTCGACATCAAGGGCCACGTCGTGAAGCGCGTGATGGTGGCCGCGGGCGCCAGAATCGCGCGAGAGTTCTATTTCTCGATCCTGCTCGACCGCGCCAACCGCTCCTACCTGTCGCTGTGCAGCGTCGAGGGCGGCATGGAGATCGAGGGACTCGCCGTCGAGCGCCCCGACGCGCTCGCGCGCATCGAAGTCGACCCGGGCGCCGGTATCGACCTCGCGACGGCGATCGAGATCGCGCGCGCCGGGCACTTCCCGGATGAGCTGGTCGACAAAGTTGCCCCCGTCCTGGTGAAGCTGTACGAGGTGTACGCCGGCGAGGACGCCACCCTGGTCGAGGTCAACCCGCTCGTCCTGACCGAGAGCGGAGACATCCTGGCCCTCGATGGCAAGGTGACCCTCGATGAGAACGCCGGTTTCCGACACCCGAATCACGCGGACCTGGAAGACAGGGATGCCGCCGACCCGCTCGAGGCGAAGGCCAAGGCGAGCGACCTCAACTACGTCAAGCTCGACGGCGAGGTGGGCGTGATCGGCAACGGCGCGGGGCTCGTGATGTCGACGCTCGATGTGGTCAGCTACGCGGGCGAGGCGCACGGCGGCGTGAAGCCGGCGAACTTCCTCGACATCGGTGGCGGCGCCTCGGCCGAGGTGATGGCGAACGGGCTCGATGTGATCCTCGGCGACCCGCAGGTCAAGAGCGTGTTCGTGAACGTGTTCGGCGGCATCACCGCGTGCGACGCGGTGGCCAACGGCATCGTGCAGGCGCTGCAGATTCTCGGCGACACCTCCACGAAGCCGCTGGTCGTGCGGCTGGACGGCAACAAGGTCGAGGAGGGCCGACGCATCCTCGCCGATGCGAAGCATCCGCTCGTCACGCTGGCCGACACCATGGATTCGGGCGCCGACAAGGCCGCCGAGCTTGCCGCTCGCTGATCGAGTAGCGCAGCGTATCGAGATCAAGGACTGAGAGAAACCGTGTCGATCTTCCTCAACAAGAGCAACAGAGTCATCGTGCAGGGCATCACCGGCGGTGAGGGCTCCAAGCACACCGCGCTGATGCTCAAAGCCGGCACACAGGTGGTCGGCGGCGTCAACGCGCGCAAAGCCGGCACCACGGTCGAGCACGATGGCGGCGTCAGTCTGCCGGTGTTCGGCACGGTGCAGGAGGCGATGGATGCCACGGGTGCCGACGTCTCGATCGTCTTCGTTCCTCCCACCTTCGCCAAAGACGCGATGGTCGAGGCGATCGACGCTGGTATCCCGCTGCTCGTGGTCATCACCGAGGGGATCCCGGTGCAGGACACCGCCGAGGCCTGGGCTCACGCCAAGGCCAAGGGCAACGTCACCCGCATCATCGGGCCGAACTGCCCGGGCATCATCACCCCGGGGGAGTCGCTGGTCGGCATCACTCCGGCGACGATCACCGGCAAGGGACCGATCGGCCTGGTGTCGAAGTCGGGCACGCTGACCTACCAGATGATGTACGAGCTGCGCGATCTCGGCTTCTCGACCGCGATCGGTATCGGCGGCGACCCGATCATCGGCACGACGCACATCGATGCGCTGCGTGCGTTCCAGGACGACCCCGAAACCGAGGCGATCGTGATGATCGGCGAGATCGGCGGCGACGCCGAGGAGCGCGCGGCCGACTTCATCAAGGAGTACGTCACGAAGCCGGTCGTCGGCTACGTCGCCGGCTTCACCGCACCCGAGGGCAAGACGATGGGCCACGCGGGTGCGATCGTCTCATCCGGCGCCGGTACCGCGCAAGGCAAGAAGGAGGCGCTCGAAGCGGCTGGCGTCAGAGTCGGCAGGACGCCGAGCGAGGCCGCGTCGCTGATGCGAGAGTTGCTGGCGAACCGCTGACGACTCCGGCGGCCGTGTTCTATGCCTGCTGTTCGTCGTCCATCGAATCGTGCTGCCGATGGATCACCGGTGGAGGCCACGCGACCGCCCCGAGCTCACGCGAGATGTTCCGCGCGGTCTCTCGCAGGTCGTTGAGCACCGGATCCTCCGGCGGCCACTGGCTGGAGGGCAGCACGACCGCCACCGCCGCGATCACCCGACCCGAGCGGTCGGCGATCGGCGCGGCGATCGACGACTCGCCGAGCACGGCCTCGTCCTCCTCGGTGCCGATGCCTCGCTCGGCGATCTGGGCGAACTGGAGGCTGAGCTCGGCGGCGTCGGTGACGGTGTCGCCGGTGAGGCTGCGGAGCGGCTGAGCCAGTAGTTCGTCCGCGGCGTCGGGATCGTAGGCGAGGAGAACTTTCCCCATCGCGGACGCGTGGGCAGGGATCGACAGGCCGGTTTCGGGCATCTGCTCGCTGCCGTCCGGTCTGAGGTTGTGATGGATGATGATGACCTCGTCGAAGAGTTCGGCCCCGAGTCGCACGGCCAGGCCGGTGCGCCTTGCGAGTTCGCGGGTCCAGCGCATGGCCCGAGCTCTGACATCCAGCGTGTCGAGGTAGACGTTGGACAGCTTCAGCAGGGCCGGTCCCAGCATGTACCGGTTGCCGTTGGGTTCCTTCGCGACGAGACCGTGTGTCTGCAGCGACTTGACGATGCCGTGAACCGTGGACGGCGGCAGGTCGAGGATCGTCGAGAGCTCGCTGATGCCGAGGTGACGCGCGCCGGAGAGCGACTGCAGCACCTGCGCTGCGCGGTCGATGGACTGGATCACGTCGGACCTTCGCTCATTCGCACAATTATGCAGCCGTTCGGATTTCCACTTGACAATCCACTGCATTACGCAGCATATTCGACATTGTCGAATAGCATTCGCAAGGAGCATGCACGACACCCAAGTTCAAAGGAGAACATATGGATGAGAACAAGCAGTGGCAGAAGCTCGCTGCGGAGTTCATCGGCACGGCCTTCCTCGTCTTCGTCGGGGTGGGCTCGGTGCCAGCAACCCTCATCGTGAACGGTGATTCGCCGTTCACCATGGCGGATCTCGGATTCATCTCGCTGTCATTCGGCACGATCGTGATCGCCACGGTGTACGTGTTCGGATACATCAGCGGCAATCACATCAACCCGGCGGTGACGCTCGGTCTCGCCGTCACCGGCAAGTTCCCGTGGCGTCAGGTGCCCGGATACCTGGCCGCTCAGCTCCTCGGAGCGATCGTCGGGTCGTTCGCGATCGTCGGCGTGTTGGGGCAGCGCGCCAGCGAGGTCGGCCTCGGTGTCGCATCGTACGGCGCGAGCGTCTCGATCTGGCAGGCGTTCACCGCCGAGTTCGTCGGGACCTTCATCCTGGTGTTCACGGTGTTCGGCGTCATCCACCGCAAGGCGGCCCCCGGCTTCGCCGGACTGGTGATCGGCTTCGTGGTCTTCGCCGCGATCATCCCGGTCGCCCCCGCCACCGGCGCATCCATCAACCCGGCCCGCACCACCGGCCCGATGCTGGTGCAGCAGATTCTCGGCGGCGAGGTGCGGTGGGAGCAGTGGCCGGTCTACATCATCGCCGAACTCGCGGCGGGCGTCGCTGCGGCCTTGCTGTTCGGCGTCATCTCCCGTACCCAGTCTGACAAGACCAGTCTCAAAGAGGCTCTGACCGAGGAGCGTGCTCGATGAAGAAGCTCATCAACGACCCGGGTTCGGTGCTCGCGGATTCGCTGAAGGGCGTCGCCGCGGCGCACCCCGAACTGAACGTCGACCACGTCAACCGCATCATCTACCGCGGTACTCCGACGCGGGCGGGCAAGGTCGCGCTGATCTCCGGTGGCGGTTCGGGGCACGAGCCGTTGCACGGCGGCTTCGTGGGCGTCGGGATGCTGGATGCCGCCTGCGCCGGTGAGGTCTTCACCTCACCCACCCCCGACCAGATGCAGGAGGCCACGAAGGTGGCCGACTCCGGCGCCGGCGTGCTGCACATCGTGAAGAACTACACGGGCGACGTGATGAACTTCGAGATGGCGGCGGAGCTGGCCGAGGCCGAGACGGGGGTGCGCGTGCGTTCGGTCGTCACCAACGACGACGTCGCCGTGCAGGACTCCACCTGGACCGCGGGTCGCCGCGGAGTCGGCGTCACCGTGCTGCTCGAGAAGATCGTCGGCGCGGCGGCGGAGGAGGGTCGAGACCTCGACACCGTCGTCGCGCTGGCTGAGCGGGTGAACGCGTCGGGTCGCTCGATGGGCATGGCGCTGACCAGCTGCACGGTGCCCGCCGCGGGCAAGCCCACCTTCGACCTGCCCGACGATCAGATGGAGATCGGCGTCGGCATCCACGGTGAGCCAGGGCGCACGCGAGTACCGCTCGCGGGTGCACGGGAGATCGCCGAGATGCTCGTCGAGCCGATCCTCGCCGATCTCGACTTCACCGGATCCCCGTCGATCGTCATGCTCAACGGCATGGGCGGCACTCCGCTGATCGAGCTGTATCTGATGTACGGCGAAGTCGCCGCCCTGCTCGAGCGAGCGGGGGTGAGGGTTGCGCGCACGCTCGTCGGCAACTACATCACCAGTCTCGACATGGCAGGCTGCTCGGTCACGCTGCTGAAGGCGGACGACGAGTTGCTGCGGCTGTGGGACGCCCCGGTAGACACCGCCGGACTGCGCTGGGGAGTCTAGAAGCATGACGAACGGCACCGTGACCCTCGACCAGCTCGTGAACTGGCTCGCCCGGTTCCGAACCCTGGTCACCGAGCAGCAGAGCACGCTGACCGAACTCGATTCGGCCATCGGCGATGCTGACCACGGGTCCAACATGACACGCGGCATGACCGCGGTCATGGACAAGGTCGGTGCCGCACCGCTGGGCGCCGTCGACGAGTTGTTCAAGGCCGTGGGCATGACCCTCGTGACCTCGGTCGGCGGCGCCAGCGGCCCCCTGTACGGCACCTTCTTTCTTCGCATGGGGATGAGTGCCGGTTCCGTGACGCAACTCGACGGCACTGCGCTGGCGACGGCTCTGCGCGCCGGTCTCGATGGCGTAGTGGCTCGCGGGCGCGCTGAGGCGGGCGACAAGACCATGTACGACGCGCTCGCACCGGCGGTCGATGCCCTGGATGCCTCGCTTGCGTCGGGCGCTGACCTGGCCGCCGCGACATCCGCCGCGTTCACCGCCGCCGCCGCGGGCCGGGACGCGACGACCCCGCTCGTCGCGCGCAAGGGCCGCGCCAGCTACCTCGGGGAGCGCAGCGCCGGGCACCAGGACCCGGGCGCGACATCGACCGCGCTGCTGTTCGAGGCGTTGAGCGTCGCCGTCGCGGAAGTCTGACGATGATCGGGATCGTGGTCGTCTCGCACAGCCCTGCCCTGGCCCGTTCGGCGGTCGACCTGGCGCTCGAGATGGTCGGCGGAAGCCCACCGGCGATCGCCATCGCGGCCGGGGCCGGCGACGGGGTGATCGGCACGGATGCCACCCGCGTCGCCTCCGCGATCGAGGAGGTCGCGTCGGCCGACGGGGTGCTCGTGTTCATGGACCTCGGCTCGGCGGTGCTCAGCGCCACCATGGCGCTCGAGTTCCTCACCGGCGACACCGAGGTGCGGTTGAGCGACGCGCCCTTCGTCGAGGGGTTGCTCGCCGGTGTCGTACTGGCCGCGGCAGGCGCGGGCCTCGACGAGGTTGATCGCGAAGCGCACGGCGCGATCGACGCCAAGCGTGGGCAACTGGGAGCGGCGATCACTCCCGTCGCGACCGGTGTCTCCGCGGCAGAAGCCGAGGTGACGCTCCCCAACGCCGACGGGCTGCACTCGCGACCCGCTGCCGCGATCGTCAAGGCGCTCGCGGGCATCGACGCGGTCGTCACCATCACCGACGTGACCACCGGTAAGGGGCCGGTGGCGGCGAACAGCCTCATCGGCATCATGTCGCTGGGCGCGGTCAAGGGCGATGTCGTGCGGTTCGCAGCCGACGGCAGCGACGCCGCCGAAGCTGTTGCGATGCTGAGTTCGATGACCGCGGAGGGGTTCGGCGAATCACGCTGACCCGGCCTGTACCGTAAGGGCATGACCCGGATGCAGCGACTGCGCGAGCGGTTCGTCACCCCCGATGCGGTCTACGGAACCCTCCTGTTCGTCGCGGTGGTCGCCGCGCTCTCCGAGGACGAGGACACCGCGGGTGACATCGCCGCCACCCTGGTCTTCGCCGTCGTCACACAGGTGGTGTTCTTCCTCGCGCACGTCTTCGCCGGCGCAGTCGCCGGTCACGGCGCTCGCGGTGACCAGGTCACTGCGCTGGGAGCGGCGACCGCCGGTGCCGCCCGCCACTCGCTCGGCCTGTTGTACGGGCCGATCCTGCCGGCCATACCGCTGGTGTTCGGTGCGTTGGGCCTGCTCGCCGCCGATGACGCGGAGAATCTCACACTGCTGATCGCCATGATCATCCTCGGGGTGCTCGGCTTCCTCGCGCTGCGCGACCGGGGCAGCAGCATCCCGGTGCGCATCCTGGGGGGCCTCGGCTCTGCGTTCCTGGGGTTCGTGATCATCGTGCTCAACGCGATCGTCCATTGAACCGGCGCCTCACCGCGCTGTTCGCGGCGTTCGAGACCCTGCTCGTCGTCGCGATCGGAGTCGCGATTCCGCTGGTGCCGCTGACGGCGCTGTGGGCATTCCAGTACGGGCTGCAACTGGACTGGTCGCTGTTCTGGCGTGCCGCCGTCGACACCTGGTTGCTCGGGCACGGCGTGGATGTGCGCTTCACCCTGGATGCGGCCACGGCGGCCGCGCTCGGGGTGCCCGGTGCCGAGACGCCGGTGCCGGTGACCATCGCGCCGCTGGGCTTTGCGCTGCTGACCCTGCTGCTCGGGGTGCGGGCCGGTCGCCGCATCGGCGAGACCCGCAACCGGCTGCTCGGAGAACTGGTTTCGCTGGCGACGTTCGCCGCGGCATCCCTCGCCCTCGCGTTCTCGGCGCTGCACGCCGATGCCCGGCCGTCGCTGTGGCAGGGCGCGCTGCTGCCGACCGCCGTCTACACGGTTGGCCTGGCGATCGGCGTGAGAACCGAGGTGGATGCCGCGGGCGGGCGCGTGCGCGCCTGGTTCGACTCCTGGCCCACCCGCATCCACCGCGTGGCCGTGACCGCGCTGACCGGCGGAACCGCCGCCGCCGCTGCCGTGCTCGCGATCGCGGCGGTGGTCACGGCCGCCGCCATCCTGTTCTCATACGCGGAGATCATCGCGCTGTATCAGAGTCTGCAGAGCGGAGCACTCGGCGGCGCCGCCCTGACCCTCGGGCAGCTCGCCATGCTGCCGAACGCCGTGATCTGGGCCGCGAGCTGGCTCATCGGCCCTGGTTTCTCGATCGGCACCGGTTCGATGGTCAGCCCGCTCGGCACGTCGCTGGGGCCCATCCCGGCTGTCCCGCTGCTGGGTGCGCTGCCCTCAGGCGAACTCGCGTACGGGTTCGTGGGGCTCGCGGTGCCGCTCGCCACGGCGTTCCTCGTCGGGGCGGTGCTCGGCCCTCGCGTGAAACGCGAGCTCGACGGCATCGCGGTCGTCGTGGCTGGGGTCGCGTCGGGCATCGTCGGCGGAGGCATCCTGGGTCTGCTGGCGTGGGCGTCCTCGGGCGCTGCCGGGCCAGGGCGGCTGGTGGATGTCGGACCCGACCCGTGGGCGGTCGGCGGCTGGGCCGCGCTGCAGCTCGCGATCGGCTGCACGGGCGGGCTGCTCGCCAGCCGTCGCGGGATCGCCCGGCGCTAGGGTGGATTCGTGCTCTCGCTGGTCGTGCTCATCTCCGGCGGCGGCTCGAACGTGCGCGCGCTGCTGGAGGCCGCCGAGGATCCTGCCTTCCCGGCTCGCGTCGTCGCGATCGGGGCCGACCGAGACGCCGACGGCTTCGCACACGCCGAGGACTTCGGCATCCCGACCTTCTCGGTGGCGCTGTCGAACTTCTCCGATCGCGATGCGTGGGGCCAAGCACTGCTCGAGCAGATCCGGGTCTGGCAGCCCGACCTGGTGGTGCTGAGCGGATTCATGAAGCTGCTGCCGCCGGGCGTCGTCGCGGCCCTGGCGCCGAACGTGATCAACACGCATCCCGCGTACCTTCCCGAGTTTCCCGGCCCGCATGCCGTGCGCGACGCGCTGGCCGCGGGGGTCACGCAGACCGGAGCGAGCGTGATCGTGGTCGACGAGGGCATCGACAGCGGGCCGATCCTCGCGCAGGAGCGCGTGCCGGTGCTGCCGGGCGACGATGAGGCGCGCCTGCACGATCGCATCAAACTCGTGGAGCGACGGCTGTTGACCGAGGTGATCGTCTCGATGGCGGAAGAAAGGATCCGATGAACGAGCGCGACGTCATCCCGATTCAGCGGGCGCTGGTCTCGGTGAGCGACAAGACCGGCCTGGTCGAACTGGCGACCGCGCTGGCCGGTGCCGGTGTCGAGGTCGTGTCCACCGGCTCCACCGCCAGAACGATTGCGGATGCCGGGCTGCCGGTCACCGAGGTCGCCGCCGTCACCGGATTCCCGGAGTCGCTCGACGGCCGCGTGCGGACACTGCATCCGGCAATCCACGCCGGCCTGCTCGCCGACCTGCGGCTGGATTCGCATCAGCGCGAGCTCGACGAGCTCGGGATCGCGCCGTTCCAGCTCGTGGTCTCGAACCTGTACCCATTCGCCGAGACCGTGGCCTCGGGCGCCGCGGACGACGACGTGGTCGAGCAGATCGACATCGGCGGACCGGCGCTGGTTCGAGCCGCCGCCAAGAACCACGCGAACGTCGCCGTCGTAACCTCGCCAGGCAGTTACGACCAGGTGGTCAAGGCGCTCGCCCTCGGCGGCACTCGCCTGGTGCAGCGGCGCCGCCTGGCTGCTGAGGCGTTCGCGCACACGGCGGCCTATGACGCGGCGGTGGCGGCGTGGTTCGCGGGTGACGCCGACGCGATCACGATCCGCGCGGAGAAGCTCGCCGACCTGCGCTACGGCGAGAACGCGCACCAGTCCGCCGCGTTGTACGGCACGCGCGACGGCACCGGAATCGCGCAGGCCGTCCAGCTCGGCGGCAAGGAGATGTCGTACAACAACTACGTGGATGCCGAGGCGGCGCTGCGAGCGGCCTTCGATCACGAGACCCCCACGGTCGCGATCATCAAGCACGCGAACCCGTGCGGCATCGCGACAGCGCCGACCATCGCGGCGGCCCACGCGCTCGCGCACGCCTGCGATCCGGTGTCGGCGTTCGGCGGCGTCATCGCCGCCAACCGCCCGATCACGCGCGAGGCTGCCGAGTCGATCGCGCCCGTCTTCACCGAGGTCGTCGTCGCACCCGGGTTCGAGCCGGAAGCACTCGAGATCCTGAGAGCGAAGAAGAACCTGCGCGTGCTGCAACTGCCCGACGGCTACCGGCGCGAGGGCACCGAGCTGCGTCAGATCTCCGGGGGACTGTTGCTCCAGGCATCCGATGCGGTGTTCGCTCCCGCGTCGACGTGGACTCTCGCGGCCGGCGAACCGGTCGACGATGCGACCCTCGCCGACCTGGAATTCGCGTGGCGGGCGGTGCGCGCGGTGAAGTCGAACGGCATCCTGCTGGCCAGCGGCGGCGCCGCCGTCGGTGTCGGCATGGGGCAGGTCAACCGCGTGGACTCATGCCGGCTGGCGATCGAGCGGGCCGGAGACCGGGCGGCGGGGTCCGTGGCGGCCAGCGACGCGTTCTTCCCGTTCGCCGATGGGCCGCAGCTTCTGCTCGACGCCGGCGTGCGGGCGATCGTTCAGCCGGGTGGCTCGATTCGCGACGATGAGGTGATGGCCGCGGCATCCGCTGCCGGTGTCGCCATGTACCTCACCGGCGAGCGCCACTTCTTTCACTGATGGACACGATCACCCGCCCACTCGCCCTGGTGCGACCTACGTCGTCACTGCTCGCCGACGGCGAGCTGACCCACCTCGAGAGCGTGCCCGTCGACGTCGATCTCGCGCGCCATCAGTGGGGCCGTTATGTCGCCGCGCTCCAGGCGGCAGGGTTCGCCACTCGCGAATTGCCGCTGGCCGACCATCTTCCCGACTCGGTGTTCGTCGAGGACGCGCTTGTGATCTTCGGTCAGGTCGCCGTGGTCACCAGCCCAGGCGCTGCGAGCAGACGCGCCGAGACGGATGCCACGGCCGCCGCTGCCCGGGAGCTCGGCCTCACCGTGCACGAGATCGCACTCCCCGGGACCCTCGACGGCGGCGACGTGCTCAAGGTCGACCGCATCGTGTACGTGGGCCGCGGTGGCCGCACCAACGGCGAGGGGATTCGTCAGCTCCGCGAGTTGGTGCGACCCTTGGGGTACACCGTCGTCGCCGTTCCCGTCACGCGCGTGCTGCACCTCAAGAGTGCTGTCACGGCGTTGCCGGACGGCACGGTGGTGGGGTACCTCGATGATGTGGACCACCCGTCCGCCTTCGGACGGTTCCTGTCCCTGCCCGAGCGAGGTGGTGCCGTCGTGGTGCTCGACGAGGCGAGCGTGTTGATGGCCGCGTCCGTTCCCCGCTCGATCGAGCTGGTGGAAAGCCTCGGCTACCGCGTCTCGACCGTCGACGTGAGCGAGTTCGAGAAGCTCGAGGGCTGCGTGACCTGCCTGTCAGTGCGGCTGCGCTGAGCTCAGGCCCGGTGCTCCGGGTTCTTGTCCCGGGTTCGCGGTGCCTTCGTCACCGCAGGGTCGACCTTGTCGGCACGTCGCAGCTGATCATCGGCGCTCGAGCGGACCTCGGCTGCCTCGCGCTGGCGCTCGGCGGCCTCGCGCCGCAGACGCTCGGCCGAAACCTCCGCCTCCCTGGCTTCCGCATCCGCGCGAGCGGCCTCCGCTTCGCGCTCCCGGGCCCGGAACGCGTCGTCCTCCGCCTGCTGCCTGAGGTCGGCAGCGCGCTTGCGATCCACGTCGGCCTTCTTCTTGCGACCGAAGTACGCGATGAGGGCGATGACGGCGACCACGATGACGATCGCGACGATGATCCAGATGACCGATTGAGTGTCCATGCTTCCGACGCTAGGCAGGCGGGATGCCCCGACCAAGCCCCTCCGCGAATGTCGACAAGCCTGATGCGCGCGTCTAGGCTGGAACGCTGCCCTCGAGGGGCCCACAACCAAGCCGTCTCGCCATCGGGGGATCGACATGTCTGCACGCACGACCGAGTCCGGTCGCTCGTCGACCCTGAGGTCGCTGCTTCGGCTGTACCCGTACGCCAAGCCGGCGCTGCCGCGTATCGCCCTCGGGATGCTCGTCGCGCTCGGGGCAGGCGTGGTGGCGTTGCTGATCCCGCAGGTGCTGCGCGAGCTGGTCGACGGCCCGCTGGGCTCCGGCGACGCGAGCCAGGTCTGGCCCGCCTTCGCGATCGTGCTCGGACTGGGCATCGTCGAGGCCGCGATGGTCTACGCTCGGCGCGCGTTCGTGCTGACGCCGGGCACGCACGTCGAGGCCCGTCTGCGCAATGGTCTCTACGCCAAGCTGCAACGACTGCCCGTGAGCTTCCACGACCGCTGGCCGAGCGGTCAGCTGCTCTCACGAGCCGTCAGCGACCTTAACCTGATCAGGCGGTGGCTGTCGTTCGGCCTGGTGCTGCTCGTGGTCAACGTCGTCACGGTGGTCATCGGGTTCGTCTTCCTGCTGAACATCTCGTGGATCCTCGGGCTGCTGTTCATGGTGTGCTCGATCCCGCTGTGGATCTACGGCTACCTGTTCGAGAACAAGTACTCCGTGGTCGCGCGCCGCAGCCAGGACCAGGCCGGCGACCTGGCGACCACGGTGGAGGAGTCGGTGCACGGCATCCGGGTGCTCAAGGCCTTCGGCCGGGGCACGCACGCGCTGCGCACCTTCGCGAGCCAGGCGGAGGAGCTGCGGGGCACCGAGATCGAGAAAGCGCGCGCGATCGCGGGCATCTGGCTCTGGCTGCTGCTGGTGCCGGACGTGACGTTCGCGCTCAGCCTGCTCGGCGGGGTGTGGCTGGCGGCGAACGGACAGTTCTCCGCCGGCGACCTCGTCGGGTTCTTCGCGACCGCCACCGTGTTGCGCTGGCCCGTCGAGTCGATCGGCTTCCTGCTCTCGATGACCTTCGACACCCGCACCGCGGTCGACCGGTTCTTCGAGGTGATGGACACCCCAGACGACATCGTCGACCCCGAGAAGCCGTCCACGATCGCCGACCCGAGAGGACGACTGGTCTTCCGCGACGTGCACTTCCGCTACCGGGACTCGCCCTCGCCGGTGCCCGACCTCATCGACGGAGTCGACTTCAGCATCGAGCCGGGCGAGACGATGGCCCTGGTGGGACTGACCGGATCGGGCAAGTCGACGCTGACTGCGCTGACCACCCGGCTGTACGACGTGACCGGCGGCGCGATCGAGATCGACGGCGTCGACATCCGCGAGCTCTCGCTGGACGAACTGCGCAGCCGCATCGCGATGGCCTTCGAAGACGCCACCCTGTTCTCCGCGAGCGTGCGCGACAACGTGCTGCTAGGGAGACCGGATGCCTCTGACGACGACCTGACCGAAGCGCTCACAATCGCCCAGGCCGGGTTCGTGCACGACCTGCCCGAGGGTCTCGACACGCGCGTCGGCGAGGAGGGGCTGTCACTGTCGGGCGGACAGCGCCAGCGTCTCGCGTTGGCGAGGGCGGTCGCGGCGAAGCCGTCGATCCTGGTGCTCGACGACCCGCTGTCGGCTCTGGATGTCGACACGGAGGCTCTCGTGGAGGCTGCGCTGCGGCGCATCCTGGCCTCCACCACCGCGCTGATCGTCGCCCACCGGCCGTCCACGGTCATGCTCGCCGACCGGGTCGCCCTGCTCGAACGCGGGAGAGTGACGGCGGTCGGCAAGCACTCGCAGCTGCTGGCCACCAGCGAGCACTACCGGTTCGTCATCTCGTCGCTGGAAGACGAGCAGCGCAAGGAGGTGAACCCATGAGCGTCACCGGCGTGACGGGCGAGGAGCGCAACGACTACACGAAGTCCGAGAGCCGTCAGGTTCGGCAGCGGTCGCTGCGGCTGCTGGGGTCGCTGATCCGGCCCGTTCGCGGGCGGGTCGTGCTGACCATGGCGGTGGTCGTCGTGTCCACCGCGGCGCAGGTCGCAGGGCCGCTGTTCATCGCGTTCGGCATCGACAACGGGCTGCCAGCGCTGCTGAACCAGGACTGGCTGCCGCTGGCCGGGGCGGTGATCGCCTACCTCGGTACCGGCGTCATCGGTGCCGTGCTGATCGCCTGGTACACGATGCTGACCGCCCGGGTGAGTCAGGCCATCCTGTTCGACCTGCGCAAACGGGTCTTCCTGCACACCCAGCGACTGTCGCTGGAGTTCCACGAGAGCTACACCTCCGGCCGCATCATCGCGCGTCAGACCAGCGACCTCGACGCGATCCGGGAGCTACTGGATTCCGGGGTGAGCCAGCTGCTGCAGGGCGCGCTGTACATGGCCTTCATCGCGATCGCGATGACATCCCTCGATTGGATGTCTGGGCTCGTGCTCTTCGGATCGCTGGTGCCGCTGCTGGCCCTCACCCGTTGGTTCCAGACGCGCTCGCAGCGGTACTTCCGCTCGACGCGCACCGCGTCGGCGAACCTCATCGTGCAGTTCGTGGAGACGATGACGGGCATCCGCGCGGTCAAGGCGTTCCGCAGACAGCGGCGCAACGAGGTCGAGTTCGGCGCGCTGGTTGAGAACTACCGCGCCACCAATGCGCGCGTCATCCGACTGTTCGGCATCTTCGATCCCGGCCTGGTGCTCATCGGCAACGTCACGCTCGCGTTCGTGCTGCTAGTCGGCGGTTTGCGGGTTGCCGACGGCGCGCTCGATATCGGCGTGCTGCTCGCGACCCTCATCTTCACCCGCCAGTTCTTCGGACCGGCGCAGGAGATGGCGATGTTCTACAACTCCTACCAGTCCGCCGCTGCAGCGCTGGAGAAGATCTCGGGCGTGCTCGAGGAGGAGCCGAGCGTACCCGATCCGACCCGCCCGATCGACCTGCTCAAGGCTCAGGGCCGCCTCGGCTTCGAGGGCGTCGAGTTCGCGTACAAGGCGGACCGGGTCGTGCTTCCCGCCTTCGATCTCGAGATCCCTGCCGGGCAGACCGTCGCCCTCGTCGGTTCGACGGGTGCCGGCAAGTCCACGCTCGCGAAGCTGATCTCGCGCTTCTACGATCCATCGACGGGTGCCGTGCGCCTCGACGGCGTCGACCTGCGGCAGCTGCACCCGAAAGACCTGCGCCGCGCGATCGTGATGGTCACGCAGGAGGCGTACCTGTTCTCGGGATCGGTGGCCGACAACATCGCCCTCGGCAACCCGGATGCCACGCGCGAGCAGATCGTCGCGGCGGCGAAAGCGGTCGGCGCGCACGAGTTCATCGAGTCACTGCCGAACGGCTACGAGACCGACGTGAACAAGCGCGGCGGTCGCGTGTCGGCAGGTCAGCGGCAACTGCTGTCGTTCGCGCGGGCGTTCCTGGCCGACCCGGTGGTGCTGATCCTGGACGAGGCGACGGCGTCGCTGGACATCCCGTCCGAACGCCTCGTGCAGGTGGGCCTGCAGACACTGCTCGCCGACCGAACCGCGGTGATCATCGCCCACCGTCTCTCGACGGTGGCGATCGCGGACCGGGTGCTCGTCATGGAGCACGGTCGCATCGTGGAGGACGGCACGCCGGCCGACCTCATTGCGGGCACCGGGCGGTTCGCGCAACTGCATGCGGCGTGGCGCGACTCGTTGGTGTGATTCGGGGCGAACCTCGCTGACGAGATCCCGCGAGCTCACAGCTGCAGTGCGCCGAGGTTCTCGCCGTACTCCGTCTGCCCGACGATGACGAAGCCGACCCGCAGGAAGAACTCCTCGGGCCCTTCGTCGCCCGGTTCCCAGATCGCGGTGAGGCGCTCGAAGCCACGGGTCCGAGCTTCCTCGGCGAGCGCGTGCACGGCGAACCGACCGACACCTCGGCCCTGGGCGCCGGCATCCACGCTCACCCGCCAGACGCAACTGCGGAACTGCTCGTGGTCGGCATCGGGGTCGAAGTTGCCGCGGATGAAACCGACCACCTGATCGCCGTCGACCACCACCCGCGGCCAGGATGTCGTCGGGTCGATGATCGCGTCGGCGATCGCATACGACGGGGGCGTGACGAACTGCTCCTGGCCGCGCCGCAGGGTCAGATTGTTGGCAGCGACGATCGTTCTGGCCGAAAGCTCTTCGAGCCGCAGTTCACTCATTGCAACAGGCTAGTGATGTGATGCGACCCGGACAATCCGGTCACCCGCACACAGCAACGGCGATTGCACAACCCCCTACCGCACCTGTTCAGCCGCTGCTCACGATGCGAAGAGCCCCACATCTGGGGGCAGCTGACGAGACTTGCGCATCGCGTCGAGCCACTGACGTGGAACGGGGACGAACCGCAGCTCGCGCCCAATTGACCGGTTATCTCGACATCGAGATAGTCGAGCCGCCCGGGTATGCTGTTCTGGGCTATCAGACAGGAGCAGCAGTTGGCGAAGATCAAGGTCGAGGGAACGGTCGTCGAACTCGACGGCGACGAGATGACGCGCATCATCTGGCAGCGGATCAAGGACACCCTGATCCACCCCTACCTCGACGTGAACCTCGAGTACTACGACCTCGGCATCGAGCACCGGGATGCCACGGACGACCAGGTCACCATCGACGCCGCTCACGCCATCCAGAAGCACGGGGTCGGGGTCAAGTGCGCCACCATCACGCCCGACGAGGCACGGGTGGAGGAGTTCGGCCTCAAGAAGATGTGGAAGAGCCCGAACGGCACGATCCGCAACATCCTCGGTGGTGTCATCTTCCGCGAGCCGATCATCATCAGCAACATCCCCCGCCTCGTGCCGGGCTGGAACAAGCCGATCATCATCGGCCGTCATGCGTTCGGCGACCAGTACCGCGCCACCGACTTCACCTTCCAGGGCAAGGGAACGCTCACGGTCGAGTTCACGCCGGAGGACGGCTCCGAGCCGCTGAAGTTCGAGGTGTACCAGTCGCCTAGCAGCGGGGTCGCGCAGGTGCAGTACAACCTGGACGACTCGATCCGCGACTTCGCGCGCGCATCGCTGAACTACGGGCTCACTCGCAACTACCCGGTGTACCTGTCGACGAAGAACACGATCCTCAAGGCCTATGACGGCCGGTTCAAGGACATCTTCCAGGAGATCTTCGACACCGAGTTCAAGGCCGAGTTCGACGCTCGCGGCCTGACCTACGAACACCGGCTCATCGACGACATGGTCGCCTCGGCCATGAAGTGGGAGGGCGGCTACGTCTGGG
>VFQO010000149.1_pt1 | contig 88034 bp, 65 predicted proteins | sample 3512331 | NCBI WGS metagenome assembly VFQO01 (sample SAMN10412371, study PRJNA504923) | tailings metagenome | isolation source: Replicate 3 from Balatoc abandoned mine | place: Philippines: Itogon, Benguet | collected 2017-08-28 | reverse complement strand
TCGGAATCGCTGTCGGAGTCAGAATCGCTGTCGGAGTCGGAATCGCTGTCGGAGTCGGAATCGCTGTCGGAATCGGAATCGCTGTCGGAGTCAGAATCGCTGTCGGAGTCGGAATCGCTGTCGGAGTCAGAATCGCTGTCCGAATCATCGGGGCCTACGATGGTGTCACCATCGTCACTCAATGCAAGTGCGCCAAGCGCAGCGCCACCAATGGCTGCACCAACGCCAGCACCGGCGCTACCGCCAGCCAGCAAGCCGGCACCCACCAGGCCAGACATGGTGCCTTCGTAAGGTGTCAGGATTGCTGAACTCACTTCATTGTCGATGTCATACAGCTCTACGCCTTCACTCAGTGCCACAACCTCTGTTCGGGTCGCGCCGTCTGCAACGGTGGAGGTAATCTGTTCCAGCTTGGCTGACGCGTTGGGCGCCAGTTGCAAAAGTGTGTCGCCGTGTCCAGCGGACATGGCAGGCATCAAAACCTCGGCAGTTTGATTGCCTGTATTGGTGACTACGTCGTTCCATTTCAAGGCGTCGCCTTGACTTAGTTCAACGATCTTGCCGCCGCGTTCGACCTGAAGGCCGGCTGGCGATTTGATAATTCCAACATTCGGGTTGGCGTTTTCCATGATTCACATTTCCTTGGGGCTAGAGAGTTGGTTAGGCAAGTTCACTGCTATAAGCGTTTTACTCACAAGGGATTTAATCGGATTCACAAGAAAACAGATATCTGCAAGAAAATTTTCCTCTTGCTGGCTGAGTTAATTCCAATTGTGAAACAATTTCATCATTTAAAATTAACAAGCGTTTGTTGGTGGTGGTTTTTAGTTTATTTACTGCAATAATCGATTTGAAATTTTTTTCATATCATCGATTGATCAACATCGAAAATAATCCGATTCAATCGAGATTTTCAGGTCTTCATGGTCTTAAAGGGGGACTCATTTGGGTGGGGGGGTGTTTGGTAAGAATTCGTATGTAGCACTGTAATTCTTGAGCCCCTGGTTGATACAGATGAGAGTTGAACCGGTCACAAGGTAAATTTGTGTATTTTTATTGGCAATTTGAGCTTGGCCAATTCAAGACGCCGTGGCGGGGTGTCAAAGTGTCAACTCAGGAAGAAATGACCAATCTATCCGGGAAAGCATGAAGAAGTTTTTGAGTAACCACACAAGCAAGGCTTTTATCTGGCTTTGTGCCGTTTTCAGTGCAATAACCCTTCACACGGGCGTGGTGTACGCCCAAGATACAGTCACTGAGTTCGATCTTCCCACTGTGAATTACGAGGTGCCTGAGGAATTCAAGGATTTGATTGAGCAGTCTACGTTGCAAATTCGTTCGACTGCCCAAGTCAACGACAATGGCGATGCATGGCAACTTTTCAGAAGATTGAGGCCCGCCATTCGAGATGCGCTCGGCACTGAGGGCTATTTCGCGCCCTCCATTCAGCGGATAGTCGATGAAACCGTTCCTGAAGAAGCGGCACCGCCGCTGAACATCAAAATTGAGCCGGGGGTACAAAGTAAAATTGTGTCAGTGGATATTCAATTCGATGGTGAAATCAACCAAGATGAATTCGCGCAACGCCGTGAGCGTTTGAAGACCTTGTGGTTGTTGGGTGTCAATCAACCCTTTAATCAAGCGGATTGGAGTGCCAGTAAAGACAATCTTCTGCGAGACTTGCTGGCCAAGGATTTTGCTGCGGCAACACTTTCGGAAAGCCTGGCAGATGTCGATCCAGAGAATCATACAGTCGCCCTGAGCGTGGTCTATGACAGTGGTCCGGTCTTTACCTTTGGCGAGTTGCAAATTGAAGGTTTGAACAAATACCCCAAGGATCTGGTTTCCCGTTACAACAGCATTCGTCCCGGCGATCGATATGAACAAGAACGTCTGTTGACTCTGTTGGCGGATCTTCAGGGAACAACCTACTTTTCAGCCGTTGATGTGAAAATTGATGCGGATGATCGGCAACCGGTGAACGTCCCAATTGAAGTCACCGTGATGGAAAGTGACAGCAAACGTCTTGGTTTGGGTGCGGGTTACAGCTCCAACACCGGGTTTCGAACTGAGGCCACGTATCAATTCAATAATCTGTTTGATCGGGCTTACTCGCTGGTTACAGGGGTTCGCTTGGAACAAAAGCGCCAGTCGGCCTACGCAGATGTATTCCTTCCACCGTCAACCCGCGGTATTACCGATTCGGTTGGGGTTGCAGTTGATCACCAGGAAATATCAAACCTTGAGGTGGATCGTTCCTCTGTAGGCGTGATCAGGGAATTCAACAAAGGCATCAATGATTACCGTTTGGGTCTGAATTTTCAGTTGGAAGAGCGAAGGGCGCTTGGCATCAATTTTGGACAAACCCAGGCGCTGGTTGCCAGTTCATCCTGGACAAGAAATGCAGTGGACGACCGATTGAATCCCTCTGAGGGATACATCGCTTTTGGCCAACTGGCTGTTGCTGCGGAACAGTTTGCCTCTGATCAGGATTTTGTGCGTTTGTACGGGCGAGTGCAGAAGTTTTGGTCTCCTTCCCGGGAAAATCTGTTTTCTGCCCGATTTGAGGTTGGTACGGTGGTGGCCAGTGCACGCCGGGATATTCCACAAGACTATCTGTTTCGCGCGGGCGGGACCAACAGTCTTCGTGGGTTTGATTTTCTCGATTTGGGTGTTATTGATCAGGGGGTTTTGGTGGGCGGTCGTCGCCTGATGATCGGTAGCCTCGAGTACACGCGGTGGTTTGAAGGTGGGCCCCTGGGGGCTGCAGTTTTTACGGATGTCGGTGATGTGTCTGACAACTGGGGTGACCTTGATCCCAAACCTGCAGTGGGTGTTGGGGTGCGGTACAAAACTCCGGCCGGGCCTATCGCTTTCGATATTGCGAAAGCGGCAGACCAGGACAATTTGAGAATTCACTTTGCGCTGGGGGTGGCATTTTGAGGCGTGGGGTGATTGTTTTATGTTCCTTGGTGTTGTCAGCGATGATGCTGGTGACCGCTGGAGTTGTATGGGTGACCCAGACGGAACAAGGCCTTCGATTTGCTGCCGCTCAGGCGCAGGACTGGGTGAACAGCAATTCTGATCAGCAGCTCGAATTCGGCAGATTCCAGGGTACTTTGTGGCGGGGGTTTGATCTCGAGTTTGTTCGTTGGCAACAAGAAAATACCCAGGTCGAGGCGGAGCAAATTCGAATTGCGGTGGACTGGTCCAGGCTGCTTGATCAAATGATTCGAATCAACACCTTGTCGGCACGGGTTGTCCGCATTGATTCACCGCCCACGGAGAATGACGACCCCCTGGTGATTCCAGACAGAATTAGCGTGCCGGTCGATCTTGATTTGCATCAACTTCAGGTGCAGCAATTGTTGATCAATGGTGAAGAATTGAAGAGCCTGAGTGCAAAGGTTTCAATTCAATCGGAACAGTTGAGCGTCCACCATTTTTCCTTGAATGTGCGTGATACACAGATCGACTCTTCAGTTGAAATCACTTTGGCGAAGCCTTACCAGATCACTGGCGAAGTGAATGCACGTCGCGAATTGGATGATCTGTTGCTCAATGCGCAGTTGGCAGCCACGGGGTCAATTGAGCGCCTGGAGCTTGCCCTGAATGCGAAAGGGGAAAACATCAGCAAACCGGATCAAACCCAGAATGTGCAGGCCAATGCTGTGTTGACCTTGCTGGGTTCAAACCCCTTTGAAACTGTGCGTTTAAACGCGGAAAATTTTGATCCGTCCAATTGGCTGGAAGGGGCGCCGCACGCCTCGCTAGCGATTGTTGCAACTGTAGAACCCAACGACGATTTTTCTGAAAGCACTGGCAATTTTTCCATTCGAAATGCCCGACCCTCAACCGTCCAGTCTGGCGGGTTGCCACTGTCTTTGATTCAGGCGCGCTTTAATTTGAGTCTGAAGGAACAACGTCCTGAACAACTTGATTTGTGGGTGGATGAACTCCGCCTGGCCGATGGAAAACGTCAGGCTGGCAGCGCGAACGCCACGATTCAGTGGCGTGCACCCAAGCAGCTTGATCATCAGGATGACTCGCTGGATGTTCTCGCGGGCGATATGAACTTTGACATCAAGACAAACAATATAGATGCCTCGGTATTGGCCAGCTTGCCACAGCGACTCGCATTGACGTCCATGATTCAAGGCACCAAAACCGGCACACAGGTTCGGGTGGAGCGCCTACAGGTCCGTGATCGGCAAGCGGAGCTGCTTGGCAAGTTGCGGATCGACCTGGTGGACAAAGTACCGCTTGATACGCAGATTGAGTTGAGGAAAATCAACCCGGCCAACTACGTTCCGGATGCCGGTCCATTCTTGCAGGGCGACCTGAACGGCACGGCCTCGTTCACTGGTGTTTTGATTCAGAGCGGAAAAGCGGGGGCTGTTGATCCTGTGGGTGAAATCATTGTGGATCTGATGAACTCCCGTTTGGCCAATGCCCCGCTTAAACTGCTTGCCAAGGCAACAGGGGGCATGTCGCGCTTGACTAATGTGCTGCTGGACCTGGACGTGGTGGGCAACACTGTGAAAGCAAACGGGAGTTACGGGGCTCAGTCTGATTTTGTTGATCTGGATGTGAATCTGGATGAGCTGCCACGCCTCGGAAAACTGGTTCAAATGGAGCTTTCCGGAACAGCAAGGTTGAGAGGAAAACTGCGCGGATTTGACGGAAACTTCTCGGGAGAGGGTGATGTGGATGTGCGCCAGTTGAAGCTGGATGACACCATTCAAATTGAGACTGTGTCCGGACAGTTCAATCTTGGTTCGGCGCCTGACTCACCTTGGGTTGGTGACATCGTGGCGAGCAAAGTGAAGGTGCCAGATGCGGCCACCAATGTCTTGAATGAACTGAAGCTCACACTTCGCGGTATTCGAAGTCAACATCAACTACAGGGTGTTTTTTCCAGTGGATTGCAGCCATTTAGCCGCTTGCGACCGTTGAAGGGAGAGTTTGCGCTGTCGGGCGGGCTTGGCGTTCTGGAGAAACCGAAATCAGTTTCTGGCTGGAAAGGGCAGCTTGCGCAATTGAAGGTGGAGGGCATGTGGTTGCCGGCTCGCAGCTTTTCACTTCAGGCGCCGGCACCGCTTGTGGTGGCACCCGGGTTTGTGGAGCTTGCAGATTTTGTGCTGAAAGGCGAAGACACTTCGGTGTTAAACAACCGGATCCTTCGTGTCGCAGATCGCGAGATACGGGTCGAGGGTGAAATGCCCCAGTTTTATTTTCCACGTATGTCACCGATACTGCGCCAGCAACTGACCGTAGAGCCTAAAGACCTGGTCGCCAAAGTGAACTGGAACTACGTGGCCAATCCCAACAAGGTGGATGGGCATGTGGATATTCGTCATGTGTCCGGTGGTCTGCAAGTACTTTCGGATTCACAGGTGGATGTGAACATTCGGACCATGACTGCAAATCTTGATTTTAATCGAGAGGCTGCCAGTGTTGATTTGAATATCCTTGCCGATGACTTTGGTGCGGTGACTGCAAATCTGAAACTGCCGGTTCAACAGAATCCGCAAACCAAAGCCTGGGGCATTGCCGGTGATGCAGCCATGCAGGGCTCGGTGGCAGCGGGATTCACCGAATTGAATTGGCTTGGCCCCATGATTAGCGGTGGGGTTAGAACCAGCGGCACCGGTCAGGTTGCAATGGCGATTGCTGGTACTGCGAACAATCCGGATGTTCAGGGGCGTTTGTTCGCACTGGACCTGGATGTGTTCCAGCTTGATCAGGGTGTTCGACTTGAAGATGGCAATGTGGTGGTTGACTTCACGACCGACAAGGCCAGTATCGACACCTTCGAATTCACGGTTTACAACCGCCGCCCACCCCGCCGTTACATTGAGGAGTTGGGGCCACTGATTCAAGGCAACGGCAAAGTGCAAGCACAGGGTGTTTGGAACCTGACCGGTTTGAATGGTGAGATAAGACTGACCATGGACAGGGTACCCCTGCTTCAGCGACCTGACCGATGGATGATGGTGAATTCCAGCGTGACTGTGCAGCAACCCAGCGTGGATGGACAGCCGCTCAAAATTCGGGGCGAGGTGGATACTTTGGGGGCATATTTTGAGATGCCCGAGAGTGGTCCTCAAACCTTGGGTGATGATGTCTTCATTCAGGGGCGCAGTGAACTGGCCGGACAAGGTTTGCCGATAGACCTGCAATTGCGCGCCAACTTGGGCGAACGGTTTTACGTGAATGCTGAAGGCTTGCGAAGCCGGCTTGAGGGTGGTTTGCGTTTGGTGATGCTGGAGGGTGTTGGAGGCAGTGGGCAGCGCCGATCCGGCAGGCGTTTGAGTGCGACCGGGACCATTCAAACCGTGAGTGGTACCTACCGTGCATATGGGCAAGATCTGTCCATCGAACGAGGTGTGGTCAATTTCCAGGGGCCTCTGGACAATCCGGGTTTGAATGTTCGCGCGGTGCGAAAAGGCGTGGCGGTTGAAGCGGGTGTTGAAGTGACAGGTACGGCGCAGCGACCCAAGGTCAGTCTGGTCAGCGAGCCGGCAGTGCCTGATTCAGAGAAGTTGTCCTGGATGATTCTTGGGCGAGGTAGTGGCTCGGCAGACCGTGATTCCACCTTGTTGCTCACGGCCGCCGCGGCAATTTTTGGTGATGAGGACGAGAGCACCACGCGCAAGATTGCGAAATCGATCGGGATTGATGATCTGAGTCTTAGCACGGGTTCGCTGACTGCGGCAGACTCCCGCGCCGTGGGCAGCAAAGTGGCCATTGCGCCCGGCGCCGATGCCTCTGCAAATGTGATCGGTTCCGATGACCCACTGCTCTCACAACGAATTGTGTCCTTGGGAAAACGATTTAGCGATCGTGTCTATCTGAGTTTCGATCAATCGGTAACCACCGCAGCCAGTATCCTGAAATTGAATTACCAGTATTCCAGGCGGCTCAGCTTTATTGCGCGGGCTGGCGCAGACAATGCAGTCGATGTGCTTTATCAATTCTCTTTTGACTGATCACAAGGCAACATGATTAATCCTGTCAGACTTGAAAAACTGGGTAGTTTCCTTGCAAGCATGTATTCAACAGGCAATCACGAACCTTGCGTGTTGATGTTGTCCTGTTCTAACGGAATTGAGCGCGCCAGTGTAGAGACTTTTGTCGGGCAGTCTTTTGAAAGCTGCTGGAGCGCCTTGAGTAAACACGCATCTGCCCTGTTTGAACAATCAGGTGTGGATTGTGTGCATGTGCGTGTGGACTGGGTATGCGAAGTTCAGACAAGCAATTGGGCCGAACTGAAGGCTCTGCTTGCGACAACAAAACGAAATTACTTCAGTTACGGTCTCGCACTGGATGCGCAGTTCAAGCAAAGTTTTCTGTGGGGTGAACTCAACGGCAATGCCATGCTCTATGGTGGATCAGAAGAGGAGTTTGCCCAACTGAATGTTGGCAACTTTGAAAAGTATGCTCGAAAAAAGTATGGCCAGTCATTTGTATTGACTCATGGTGATCAAGAGCCTGTCTACCTGTTTTCTACACAAGGCGCTTACCTGGGTGCCGACGAAATGGTGCATGCACTTGAACCCTTCGGTGTAGCAACTGGACGGCGTAAGTTACCCGATCTGGATGTGCAAACAAGCACATCGCTGGTATTGAATGCCAGTGAGTTTCTCGCCCGTCAAGTCAAAGACAGCGGCCGGTTTGTATACGGATTGTTTCCATGCTTCAACAAGGAAATTCCAACCTACAACACGCTTCGTCATGCAAGTTCCACCTACGCAATGATTGAGGCGTGGGAAGTCACGCAAAGTACATTTTTAAAGTCTGCGATTGATCGCTCGCTGCGCTGTTTGACGCAGGAGTTGATCAAGCGCATGCCGTTAAGTGGCGGCATTCAGGCGGCTTTTCTGGTCGATACCGGCAATGAAATCAAGTTGGGTGGGAATGCTGTATGTATTCTCGCGCTGGCGAAGTACACCGAACTGACAGGCACCACCGAATACATTGAATTGATGGAGCAACTGGCCCAAGGCATTGTGGCCATGCTCAATCCAACCAGTCGCCGCTTTGTGCATGTGCTTAACTACCCTGATCTTTCCATCAAGGAACACTTCAGGATTATTTACTATGACGGGGAAGCTGCATTCGCGCTCATGCGTTTGTACAAAATCACCCGTCGATCCAGGTGGCTTCAAGCGGTGGAGTTGGCATTCGAATACTTTATTGAAGCCCGCCACTGGAAAGCGAATGATCACTGGATGAGCTATTGCGTCAATGAGCTCACCCTGTACCGACCCAAGCGAGAGTACTTTGAGTTTGGAATTCGCAATTTCGCGAATCACCTGGATTTCGTGCTGACACGCATCACCACTTTCCCCACCTTGCTCGAGTTGATGATGGCCGCCCAACAAATGCTCTCGCGTTTGCAAGCCATGCCTGAGTTTGCTGACCTGTATGCACAGGTGGACACCGAGAAGTTTTACCGAGCCTTGCACTGGCGCGCCAATTATTTGACCACCGGTTATTTTTGGCCTGAATGGGCCATGTATTTCGCGAAACCGGACACGCTGAACGGTTCATTCTTTATTCGGCATCATGCCTACCGGGTGCGCATTGACGATGTGGAGCACTATGTATCGGGCCTGGTGGCTTACCGAAAATTTTTGATGCAGGGCGAGTTGAACCCCGGTCAAAAAGAGGCCAGACCAAAAGTTTCCTTGAACGTCAAAGTTGAGGAGACTACTTTTTGGTTTCTCAATCAGAACTTTGGTTTTCAGCGTTCTGGCGTTGAGAATGCAGCTTTGCTTCGATATCGGGTTTTTGAGCAAGAGATGCATGTGCGACCAGTGTTGTTGACCTGTCGCTATAACCCACGATTGCAGGAGTCAATCGAGAAGTTGGTGGCCAACAAGGCTTTGCCTGAGTCCTCGGTGTGCCGGTCTGTTCATGATTATTTTCAAGATGCGGAAGAGGTCCCGACGCGACTGAATACCGGACAATCGCTCTTTGACAATCCAATGATTCGCAGTCAGCTGGTCGCCGATAGGCGGGATATTCGCGTCACTAGCCCGCAAGGACAACTGCTGATGTACGTGGTTCGCAATCCTGTGAACGATGCGCTGATTCACATCAATCATTTTTCTGACGGAGTGAAGTTCAGAAAGGATTATTACGATAGTCGTGGATTTTTAAGTTGCATTCAGTACCTGGATTCAACTGGCGCGGTGAATCATGAACACTACTTGCGCCCAGGTGGCTCACTGGCTTTTGTGAAGCTTTACAAGCGAATTGACAACAAGCCACAGCTGTCAAATATTCGCCTGTACGATTCAACTGGGGTGCTGCTGGCCTGTTGGTTCAGTGAGTCAGAATGGTTGACTTTTGCCCTGCAAGCCATGCTCAAGAGCCGAGGCGGTAAACATGTGTTGGTCGTTGATAAAAATCGGTATTGGTACTTGCCTGCGGTGACTGCGCGTGATCACTTGCATCGGGAATCGCCAGGTCAGGTGGCAGTGGTGCCGATTATTCACGCCCTTCATACACACACTGTGGCAGATATGGCCACGAGTCCAACCAACTCCAATTTCAGGGATATCTTGCACGACATCAAGCGTCCGGATGCAGTCATTACGTTGACCGATCAACAAATGAATGACATCACTGCACGATATGGGGCTGGGCAACTATTTCCCATCGGCCATTCATGTGAGATAAAAAACTCAATTCCGGAGTTCAAGACTCGGGACCGATTTCGAATTGTTTCCATGGCCAGATACAGCCCCGAGAAAAATCATCACCTGGCAATCGCAGCTTTCGCCAAAGTGGTGGCGAAGTATCCTGAGGCGCGTCTTGATTTTTACGGTTTTGCGGTTGCGGGAAATTCCCTGTTGTCTGATTTGAAGACTCAGCTGGAATCGCTGGGCTTGCAGAATCATGTTGGTTTGAATGAGTGGACCGATGATCCTGCGGCCCATTACACGCGTGCAGGTTTGTCCTTGTTGACCAGCCAGGCCGAGGCTTACTCACTGGCCATTATGGAAAGTCTTTGCCACGCCTGTCCTGCGATTGCTTTTGACGTACCCTATGGCCCCTCGCATTTGATCGTGCACGGTGAAACTGGTTTGTTAGCGCCATTTGGGGATACAGATGCGCTCGCGGATCAAATACTTTCTGTTTTTGATAGTTACGAATTTCATGAGGGCTTAAGCAAAAAGGCCTTTGCTTCTGCGAGCCGTTTCAGCCATGCCGAAGCGGCACACCATTGGCGTCAATTGTTCTCTGTTGTTGGAGTGTCGTCATGACGGCTGTTCAAACCGCAATTTCCCTACTCACCGTATTCGACTGGATCGCGGTGGCATTTTTTGTGATTTGCTTTCGGGGTTACAACTATGTGTTCGATGGCCGCAGCCGGTTCGGTCGTCATGGTTTGGCGCAAAAAACGCATGAGTTCCGCAAACTTTGGGCGCGTGAAATGCTTGCTCGCAGCAACCGGGTGGGAGATACCGCGCTGATTGGCAACCTGGTCAACAGCGTTACCTTCTATGCCAACACCACGATCTACATCATTGCGGGTTTATTCGCCCTGTTGGGTACGCTGGATCAGCTGGTCAACATCACCAGTGACTTGCCGTTTAGCCGGGAGGTGAGCCGCGGTTTGATGGAAATCAAAGTGTTGCTGGTGCTCACCGTGTTTGTGGTGGCTTACTTTAAATTCACGTGGAGTTTGCGTCAGTTCAACCTGCTGACTATTTTGGTGGGGGCTGCGCCCGACGGTAATCCGGACAAGGAATACAACGAGGCCTATGTGTTGCGCATGGCTCGCATTAACAGCCTGGCCGGTGATGAATTCAACCGCGGGTTGCGCAGTTATTACTTCGGTATCGCCTCGGTCACCTGGATGATTCATCCCGGTTTACTGATGGCCTTTAGTGCGCTGATTGTGTTTGTGTTGATCCGCAGGGACTTCTATTCAGAAGCCCTGGAGATCATGTCGAAATAAATATCTGCCGGTGAATTACCAACTGCTGGTTTCACGCTCGGGGCTGGCACTGACCTTGTGAATGGTCAGGTCGGCACCATTGAATTCCTCTTCGTCATTCAGGCGAATGCCCACTGTCATTTTCAGCACGCCATACACCACAAAGCCACCCAGCAAGGCAAATGCTACGCCGGCCACAGTGCCGATCAATTGGCTCATGAACGACACTCCGCCCATGCCGCCCAAGGCTTGCTGGCCAAACACACCTGCCGCGATACCGCCGAAGGCGCCGCAAATGCCGTGCAATGGCCACACACCCAATACATCGTCAACTTTCAAGCGGTTTTGCGTGAAGGTGAACATGTACACAAACAGCACGCCTGCGATGGAGCCCACAGCCAGCGATCCCAGCGGGTGCATGATGTTGCTGCCTGCACACACGGCCACCAAGCCAGCCAGGGGGCCGTTGTAGGCAAAGCCTGGGTCGTTGCGGCCCGCAGCCAGGGCACCCAAGGTGCCGCCCACCATGGCCATCAGGCTGTTTACGGCCACCAAGCCTGAAATGCCTTCAATTTTCTGGGCGCTCATCACGTTAAAACCGAACCAACCTACTGCCAGCACCCAGCTGCCCAGTGCAAGGAAGGGGATGGATGACGGCGGGTGCGAGCTGATGCGTCCGTCTTTGGTGTAGCGGCCACGGCGTGAGCCCAGCAGCAACACGGCAGCCAAAGCGATCCAGCCACCCACGGCGTGAACCACCACGCTGCCCGCGAAATCCATGAAGGGGGCACCAAAGCTGGCAGTCAGCCATTCCTGAAAGCCGTAGTTGCCATTCCAGACCATGCCTTCAAACACAGGGTAAACCAAACCCACCAACGCCGCGGTAGCCACCAATTGGGGCACAAAGCGCGCGCGTTCGGCAATGCCACCCGACACAATCGCGGGAATGGCCGCTGCGAAGGTCAGCAGAAAAAAGAACTTCACCAGTGAATAGCCGTTGCCCTCATTGAGCACGGTGGCGGGTTCGTAAAAACCCACGCCATAAGCAATGGCATAACCGATGAAGAAGTAGCTGATGGCGCTGACGGAAAAATCAGCCAGAATTTTGACAAGTGCATTGACCTGGTTTTTGTGGCGCACTGTGCCCACTTCCAGAAATGCAAAACCGGCGTGCATTGCAAGCACCATGATGGCGCCTAGAAGCACAAAAAGAGTGTCCAGTGCGAGGGTGATTTGTTCCATTTTGGTGAATTTTCAGGTTTTTGGTTGAAAGTGGGGCGTTAGTTGCAAAAACAATGCCCGCTTTTTCCAGTGTTTATGCACTAGTGTGGTGCTTTCCTGATTTTTTCTGATCGTTGTCTTGATTGTCTGTTGAAAGATTCATGAGGGTATGCCCAAGCCAGAACGCAAAGTTCCATTGGGGTGTTTTCATGACTGGCTGGCGTGGCGTGGGCTGGCGCAGCAGGTGTGCGACGTCCTCGATCGCCTGTTCGATGGGTAGGGTGGTTTGAGAAAGTAAAAAAGAAGGGCAGCTCTCTGGTGGAAGCAGGCCGATACTTTGAAACGCCCGGATAACCTCCGTTTCCAGTGCTGTGCGCGGTTGAAGTTTAACGGTGGTGTAATCTTCGCTGAATTCCAGGCAGTGTTGAAGATCGATTGAGTTGCCGAATTCCGCCTGAATAAGCCGCCGCAATGGTTCGGTTTTCAATTGCTCGCTGGGAATGCCGGTGTTGAGGTTGCCGCCGGTGAGTTCAATCAGTGTGTTGGCCAGGCGATCGGCAACAACCGTGGCCAAAGCTGCGGGCGTGACCGTTTTTTCAAGCAGTGCTTGGGCCATAGGCCCTACCTGTTGTTGGTAAGCCACTGTGGCATAGCGGTCTTCAACCGCAGTCAGTCCCCATGCGCTTGCGAGGTGGTTTTTTAGTGCTTGTATGTGATGTATTTCCAGTTCGGAGGCCTGTTTTGAATTCAGCTGTTTGGCGTCAACATGCTTTACAAGTTGCAACAACTGTTGATCAATCAGGTCATTCTTGATTTTGATGACCAGCCCGGCAAGCCCCTTCTGTTGATTGACCAATTCGCTGGCACAACTAAGGATATTCAGGGTAACCCCCTCGGTGCAAACGTCCAGTCCGTCGCTGAGCTGTAAAGCCAAACCGATTCTCTGTTGCAATGGAATGGAATCATTCTGGAGTTGATGTGCGATCAGGTTCAGATTGCGTCTGTTTTCATTCACCATGAGCGCAGTGAGCGCCTCGGGTTGGCAATTGACCCGGATGGCCGCAAAGTACTGCAGATTGCACAAGGCCTTTTGTTTTTGTGAACCTTGGGCCGCATGTTGGGCAATGAAGTCGCTGATGCTGTCAATCGATTGCCTGAGCTGCAGAACATAGGGTTGATGCAGCGATTCACATTCGATGAATTCACCCCAGCCGGGCAGGTTTGGCGACACAGTGGGCAGATCGCCAAGGTCAGTGTTGTTGGCGCAGGGTGATTTTTGGCCCGCATTGGCTTGAATGCCCAGTTGCTTCCACAAATTGGCATTCGACAGGCTCGAGTGGAACTTTTCAATATTTGGTGGCATGTTTTGATTGTGTAGCCTCAACTTCTTTGAGTGGTCACACACTTGCTCGTGGTTCCAGGCTTAGTTGGCTTTCAATGCGCCCCACAGAATGCCAAACAGGTCATCGAACTGATCAATCAGTCGATTGTGTTCCTTCCTTAAAAAATGCATCTGAGCCACTCGGCCAAACACACCCATGAACACATCCAAAAGCATCTTGCTGGACACCGTGTTGTTGAATACACCTTTGTGTTGGCCTTCTTTCAACATGCCCAGAAAAGCACCCATCAATTCCGGGCTCTCGTACACAGGCAGGTCCTGATAGCGGCTGGCCGGTATGGACACCGTGAGTAGCAGAATCACCTTGGGGTGCTTGTCAAAGTAATCGAGCATCACCCACAGCGTTTTGCGCAGGCGCTCACGGTAATCTTCGATACCCTCTAGGTGGTCGATCATGCGGTTGGCCAACCGGCTTAGCGTGGCGTCCAGCACATAGGCCACCAGTTGTTCCTTGCTGCCGAAGTATTTGTAAATGGTTTGCAGGGAAACATTCGCCGTTCGCGCCACCTCAATCAATGGGACGCTATTGAAGTCATGGTTGGTAAACAGCTCCAGTACAGCATTCTCGATGCGATCCAGTGTGGCCTTTCGCATGGTTGCCGGGTTGGCGTTGGCATCAGTGTTGTGGTGGCTTGTGCTTGCGTTCATGGTCGCCAGACCCGCTTGACGGGAGTTTTATGGGTTCAATCAAAAAGCGAATCATCGGGTACCTGTGTCGGTTTGGTCAACCTGTATTCCGTTCAACACCGCAAAGGTGATCAAAAAACGGTAAGCTAGATTACCATATTCATAGAGGTGACACTCTAAAGTAACTTCTTGGGTTGATTGTGCATTTGCACATCGCCATTCTGGACTGTGAAGAATTCACGATACCTTCGGTAATTTCCGTTACCGAATCCAGAAAATCCAGGAGGCACAGATGCCATCGGCACTGATATTTGACGCAGTAAGAACCCCACGGGGCAAAGGTAAAAAAGACGGTAGCCTGCACCAGGCCACACCAGTTTGGTTGTTGAATAACCTGCTGACCGCTTTGCAGCAACGCAATGATCTGGACACCAGCCTGGTTGACGACGTGGTGCTGGGTTGCGTAACCCCAGTGGGCGAGCAGGGCGCTGACATTGCGCGCACTGCAGTACTGGATGCTGGTTGGGCTGAAACTGTTGCGGGTGTAACCCAATCGCGTTTCTGCGCTTCCGGTTTGGAATCAGTCAACCTGGCTGCAGCCAAGGTGGGCAGCGGTCTTGAAGACATGGTGGTTGCGGGTGGCGTAGAAAGCATGAGCCGCTGGACCATGGGCAGCGATGGCGGTGCCTGGTTCATGGACCCCCGCATCAACGACAAGCTGGGCTTTATCCCACAGGGTATTTCTGCTGACCTGATCGGTACGCTGGAAGGCTTCAGCCGCACCGATGTAGACACCTACGCCGTGGAAAGCCAGCGCCGTGCCGCCAAGGCTCAGGCTGAAGGCCGTTTCAACAAGAGCCGCGTTCCTGTGAAGGACCTGAATGGCTTGATCATGCTGGATCATGACGAATTCATTCGTGGCAATGCTACCGTGGAAAGCCTGGCCACTTTGCAGCCCTCATTTGCAATGATGGGCAGCATGGGCTTTAACGCAACCGCCCTGCGCAAGTACACCACCGTTGAAAGCATCAACCATATTCACCATGCGGGTAACAGCTCCGGCATCGTAGACGGCGCTGCCTTGGTATTGGTGGGTAGTGAAGAAGCCGGTCGCAAGGCTGGTTTGAAGCCACGCGCCCGCATTCGCGCGGCCGCTGTCATCGGTTCCGAGCCCACCATCATGCTGACTGGCCCAACTCCCGCCTGTCAGAAGGCTTTGAAGAAAGCTGGCTTGAAAGCTTCTGACATCGACCTGTGGGAAATCAATGAAGCCTTCGCTGTGGTACCCATGCAAACCGCACGCAACCTGGGTGTCAGCCTGGACCGCGTGAACGTGAACGGCGGATCTATCGCCATGGGCCACCCACTGGGCGCAACTGGCGCAATTATTTTGGGCACTTTGCTCGATGAACTTGAGCGGCAAGACAAAACCCTGGGTCTGGCCACACTGTGTGTGGGCGGCGGCATGGGTATCGCCACCATCATCGAACGCATTTAATTGGCCGAAGGAGAAACAACAATGAGTGCAGTGAAATTTGAACTCGGTCAGGATGGCATCGCGGTAGTCACGCTCGACATGCCCGGCCGTTCCATGAACGTATTGAATGAAGAATTGATGGGCCCGTTTGCGGAAGCCCTGACCCGCATTGAAACTGATGCAACTGTGAAGGGTGTGGTGCTGACCTCTGGCAAGCCAGAATTTCTGGCTGGCGCTGACCTGGACACGGTGTACAAAATTACTGACCCACAGCAGGCGTTTGATTTGGCAGAAGCCTTCAAAAACCTGTTGCGCCGCATGGAAAAGTGCGAGAAGCCAATTGTGTGTGCCTTGAACGGCACCGCACTGGGTGGCGGTCTTGAACTGGCCATGGCCTGTAACCACCGCATCGCATTGAACAACCCCAAAGCCAAATTCGGTTTGCCCGAAGTGAAGTTGGGCTTGTTGCCCGGTGGCGGTGGCACACAGCGTTTGCCCCGCATGATTGGCATTCAGGGTGCGCTGGAAATGATGACCCAAGGCACGGAACTGCGCGTTGAGCAGGCGGTGAAAAAAGGCATCATTCAAGACACCGCAGACACGATTGAAGACATGATTGCCAAGGCCAAAGCCTGGGCCCTCGCCAACCCCAAGGCCTTGCAGCCATGGGACGTGAAAGGCTTCAAATTTCCCGGTGGTGATTCCAAGCACCCAGCCATTGCACAGATTTGGGCGATTGCACCGAGCATGGCCAACGCCAAGGCATTCGGCAACTACCCCGCGCTGACCCACATTGCCAGCTGCGTGTTCGAAGGCGGCATTACTGACATCGACACCGGTTTGAAAGTGGAAAGCCGTTACTTTGCTGCTTGTGTGTTGTCGCAAGAAAGCAAGAACATGATGAACACGCTGTGGTATCAGCTCAACAGCATCAAGAAAGGCCAAAGCCGCCCAAGCGCACCCGCAAAAAGCAAGGTCAAGAAAATTGGCGTGCTGGGGGCAGGCATGATGGGTGCGGGCATTGCTTACGTGTCTGCGAAAGTGGGCATTGAAGTGGTGTTGATCGACGCCACGCAAGAAGGCGCGGACAAGGGCAAAGCCTACAGCACCAACCTGCTGGACAAAGCCATTGCCAAAAAGCGCAGCACCCCAGAAAAGAAAGAGGCACTGCTGAACCTGATTACTGCCACCACCGACTACTCCAAATTGGAAGGTGCAGATTTGGTGATTGAAGCGGTGTTCGAAGACCGTGCCGTGAAAGCCGATGTCACTGCCAAGGCAGAAGCGGTTATTCCTGCAACAGCCGTGTATGCATCCAATACCTCGACTTTGCCAATCACTGGCTTGGCCGAGGCGTCCAAGCGCCCCAACCAGTTCATCGGTTTGCACTTCTTCAGCCCCGTGGACAAAATGCCGCTGGTTGAAATCATCATGGGTGAAAAGACCGACGATGAAACTCTGGCCAAGGGCTTTGACTATGTTCAGCAAATCGGCAAAACACCGATTGTGGTCAACGACAGTCGCGGCTTCTTCACCAGCCGTGTTTTTGGCACCTTCCTGATGGAAGCAGCCGCCATGGTAGGCGAGGGTGTTCACCCACGTTCCATCGAAATGGCAGGTCTGGAAGCCGGCATGCCCATGCCACCTTTGGCTTTGTACGACGAAGTGTCACTCAGCTTGAGTTTGCTGATCATGAAGCAAACCAAAAAAGACATGGAAGCCGCGGGCCAAACCTTCCCCGATCATCCAGGTTACAAAACACTGATTACTGTGGCTGAAAAGCATGGCCGTATCGGCAAGAAAGACGGCAAAGGCTTCTACGACTACACCCCCACAGGCAAAACTTTGTGGAAGGGGTTGAGCGAAGAATTCCCGCTGGCCAAAGAGCAGCCAAGCTCACAAGAAATCCAGGACCGCCTGATGTACATCCAGGCCAATGAAGCCGCACGCTGCTTGCAGGAAAAAGTGCTGCGCTCAGTGGCGGATGGCAACATCGGTTCAATTTTCGGTTTGGGCTTTGCGCCATTCACAGGCGGTATGTTGCAGTTCATCAATGCGAAGGGCTTGCCCCAGTTTGTAAAGCGTTGTGAAGAGCTGGCTGCCAAGTATGGCGAGCGTTTCAAGCCCGCAAGCATGCTGGTTGAATTGGCTGCACAAGGCAAAAAGCTGGAAGACAATCTGGCTTGATTTTTACCCTGCGAAGCAAGCTGTCCCAGAGCAGCCTGCTTCGCGATGAATGACGAAAACAGGAGCAGTAACCATGGTATTCAAAGCAATCATGAATGGCTTGATCAAAGCCAAAGCCATGCCGCAAATTTCGCCGACCGAGCGCCAGGCGCTTGAAGCAGGCACGGTATGGATTGACGGGCAGGTGTTTTCCGGCAAGCCCGATTTTGCGAAAATGTTTGCCGAACCTTATTCGAAATTGAGTCAGCGTGAGCGCGATTTTATCGACGGCCCCGTGCAGCAATTGTGCGAAATGTGCGACCCACATGAAATTGCAACCACACGCGTCATTCCGAAAAAAGCAGTCGACTTTTTGGCTTCAGCAGGTTTTTATTCTTTCCTGATTCCCCAAAAGTTTGGTGGTCTGGAATTCTCGGCCAACGCCATTTCAACCATCATGGCGATGATCACATCGCACAGCCCGTTGCTGTCTACGTTGGTGGTGATTCCCAATAGCCTGGGTGCAGCCGAGCTGATCAAGCACTACGGCACGCAAGGCCAGAAAGAGCATTACCTGCCACGCTTGGCCAGTGGTGAATACCTGCCCTGTTTTGGTTTGACTGAGCCTACTGCGGGTTCGGATGCGGCGTCCATTCTGGCCCGCGGCGTGGTGTTTAAAAATGCAGAAGGCAAGGTTCAAATCAAGCTGAATTTCCGCAAGCGCTACATCACCTTGGCACCTGTGGCCAACCTCATTTCCCTGGCGTTCAAGCTGCACGATCCTGACAATCTGTTGGGCAAAGGCGCAGAGCCCGGCATTACCGTGGCACTGGTACACCGCGGCACACCCGGCCTGGAAATGGGCAAACATCACCAACCGATTGGCGATGCGTTCTACAACGGTCCCATTATTGGTAACGATGTGGTGATTGATGCCGACGAAATTATTGGTGGCAAAGAATGTGCGGGACAAGGCTGGCGCATGTTGATGGAACAGCTGGCAGGTGGTCGCGCGGTTTCACTGCCAGCCGGTGCAGTGGGCGGCATCCGTGCGGCAGCGGCTGCTTCGGGAGCATACGCCCGTGTTCGCCAGCAGTTCGGCATGCCCATTGCCGAGATGGAAGGTATTCAGGAAAAGCTGGCCGAGATTGCAGCCATGGCTTACCTCAGCGAGGCTGCGCGTGTGTACGCATTGAGTGCACTGGACAACGGCGAACAGCCTCCAGTGGTGTCGGCTGTCTGGAAGGCTTACCTGACCGAACTTTCACGCGAGCAGGCAAAGAATGCCATGGATGTGATGGCCGGTGCCGGCGTCATGCAAGGCCCAAACAATGTGATCGGCCGCGGCTACTGTTCAGCCCCAGTTGCGATTACTGTTGAAGGCGCGAACATCATGACCCGCTCGCTGATCACCTTCGGTCAAGGTGCTGTGCGTTGTCACCCCTATGCATTCAAGATTGCGAACGCACTCGAATCCAATGACCTGCCCACATTCAGCAGCGCGCTGAAGGGCTGGATTGGTCACATGGTGGTGAACACCGGTCGCTTGATTGGCCTTACCTTGACCCGTGGTTACCTGGCCAGCACGCCCAAAGTGGATGGAGTAACACCTTATTTGCGCAAGCTGGCATGGGCGTCATCGCGCTATTCATTCCTCACCGACATGGCGCTGATTACTGTGGGCGGCAAGCTGAAAGCACGCCAGCAACTGACTGGTCATTTCGCGGATGCATTGGGTTGGCAGCTGTTGGCGATTTCAACCATTCGCCGCTACGTGGCTGAGGGCGAGATCAAAGAAGACTTGCCGCTGGTGCAATACGCCTGCGAATATGCTTTGGCCAAGGTGCAAAAAGCATTCGAGTCGATCTACGCCAATTTTGGCAACAACGCAGTCGGTTTACTGTTGCGCACCGTTGGTTATTTCAGCCTGCGCGTGAATCCATTGGTGGGTTCAGGTCTTGATCGCTTGGTGCCCACTGTGGCCAAATCGATTACCAAGAGTGGTGCACAACTCGGGCGCATCACTGGCGACTTGTACATGCCCAAGTTCAACCTGGCGGACCTGGACAGCGATGAAGTGTTGGCTCAAACCACGGGCGTGAAGCGTTTGATGGCAGCCTTCCAGGCTGTTCAGGAAGCCGAGGTGGTGCAAATGAAAGTGATTCAGGCGCGCCGCTCCAAGCTGGTGGACAAAGGTTCTGTACAAGAAATGGCCGAGGCCGCATTGGCCAAAGGTATTATTACAACAGCTGACAAAAAGCTGCTGGACCGAGCCAATCGCATCAGCCTCGAAGCCATCATGGTCGACGAGTTCACACCGCAGGAATTCTTTGGTGACAACTCCGTAACCTATGCACCTGGCTTTGAGTGCGCGAACATTCGCAATGTGCCCAGCGCAGGGCACGTGGAAAAACTGAAAGTAGTCAATGCCTGATGCTGTATTTCAGCTAAAGATCACTTTGAGTTCAAAAACCCCAGCTTGGTCTGGGGTTTTTTTATCGTCGTTTGCGCAGTTGTTCTGCGTAATCCTGTGGAATTCTTCCTTTTGCATCTTTGATTCCCGGGTTGGCTCCACCTTCGATCAGCGCTCGAATTAACTCGGGGTTGTTCATTCTGAAGGCAAGGTGCAGTGCGGTCTTGCCAGCGTGTCCATTCGTGCGCAAATTCATGTCGGCACCGGCTTTTGCCAAAACGGCAATCATGGCAGGATCATTTCGCAGGGTGGCCAAATGCAGTCTCGCGTATCCTTTGGAGTTTCTGACGTCAAGCTCAGCGGACGACCGCAAAAATCCAACCGCGAGAGACTGATGGCCTTTTCGCAAGGCGCTGTACACAATCGGGTCCAATCCACCTGCGTCTTCGTAGAACTGAGGGTTGTGTCGCTTGATCAGTTTAAGTATTTCGACCCGACTGATGATTTCAGGCATGGAGCGAGTTCCTTGTCGGCGATATCCGTTCACCAATTCGATCAGCGCATGAGAATTGAGTGGAAAACGGTCTGGCGAGTTGAGCAATAGTGAAACAGCAGTCACGTCGCCAGTTCCGCAGCAAAAGGCGATGGAGTTGAATGAGTCGGGTGTGCCTTTGTCTCTGGCGCCAGCCTTGATCAATAGTTTGAGTACCTCCAGTTTCACTGGCGCAGTGATTTTAGAAGTCAGTAACAGTTCCATGGGTTTGCAACCCGATTCGTTCTCATGGTTCACCTCGAAGCGATCTGGATACTTCAACAGCGTCTCAATAGCCGGAATATTTTCATGGGCAATCGCAATCTGCAGGGCATTGTTTTGGTGGCTGTCAAAAATGTCTTTTGCGCCCAGATCAACAAGTCTCTGAATTGCATGAGCCGATGTGGCTGGATGTTTGTTTGCAATCATCAATTCCATCAGTGATTTGTGCAGTGGCGATGAATTGATTTTTTCGATCGATATGTTGTTGATGAGGTAGTCAAATACTTGTGGGGATTGAATGACCGGCCCGATGTTAGCCAGAAGGAACAATCTGCTTGAAATTTCGCTCGCAGCGTCATGGTGCATTTCATTTTCGATCAGGCATTTCACCAGCTCCAGATGGCCTCTCGCAGCGATGTGACTCAAATGTATTTCCTGCAGGGAGCATGGATCCAAATGTTTCAGCAGAACCTGACAGAACGTTCGCGTATAGGAAGCCGATCGGGTTTTCCGCATGTGCGTGACAATGCGTTCCGTCAGCGATGATTCGTTGTGTCGCTTGAGCAGTGCCGTGAACGCCATCTCAACCACCGCGGGTTCAATACCCGGAACGTTCAACGCCCTGACCGAGGTTGCGAGGTCTTTGGTGAGTTCCTCGTCGGCACTGCGCAATGCGGCTTTTCTGAAAGGCTGTGTATCCGGATGATCGCCGCACAACAGCAGCAGGCTGACAAGGTGTTCAAGTCGTTTGTCGCCCTGTATCGAGCGCAGGCTTAGTGCAAAATCGTCATGGTTTCTCAAGCATTCCGCGAGAAATTCCGTCGCTGATTGCCCCAGTTCTGTCGGAAGCTTGAGATTTTTGAGGTCATCAAGTTCAATTGGTGTTCTCTCGACAGTGTCAGGGAATGGCCGCTCCTTCCAGCAAAAGCCGCTCCAGTTTAACAGACTCGTTTTGGTGGATTTATCGACGACAAAACATTTTGGGTCAGGGAAGAATGAATTCAAGGGTGCTTGGCGAACCTCGGGCGACTGATTGATCAATTTTTCGCGGAGGTGCGCAACAAGCAGTGAAGGATTGGTGTTGACTGAGAAACCATGGTCAGTGAACTGAATAATTGAGTCGGTCGGCAAGTCCAGTTGATGTTCGTTCTGGAATTCATCGATGATCATTTTCACTGCAGACCAGTCGTTTCGGGCTGTCTCGTCCAGTTGGGACATTCTTTCCTGAACAGTTTGCAAAAGCGATGTGCTGTGTTGCTTCAACACATTGGGGTAGGCGCAGATTTGCCGAAGTTCTGCTACCAGGGAGTCGCGTCGCTGCCGATTCACCTGGCTGTAATAATGCGGGCTTGCGTACATGTCTTCAAAGGCCAGAGAGGGCCAGGCGAAGCTGTCGGCCAAATGGTTCATCCAGGTGTTCACCATGTGGATTTGGTTGCCTGCCACCATGCCTGAATCTTTGAATATCTCAGCCAGTCGAAAGCCCAATTGCTGCTGCGCCATTTCGACTCGAAGTGCGTTGACTTGCTCGAGCAAAGGCGGCGGAAAAAGTAGATTGCCCATCTCCTTGAGTACACGATCGGTGTTGCTCAGGATCCCTGGCCCACAAACGTCCAGACTCTGCTCAAGATCCTTCATGATCGGTCGACAATTTTTTAACGCGTCGGGTGGCAAAGCATGCTGTGACGATTTTGCGAAATCGAGAACCGCTTTGATCTGTTTGATCTGAAGGCCAAACATGGCGTAAAGATCGAGCAGTGTGGACCCAAAGTTTCTGATTCCATGGGCTGGATCGTTCAATCCCAACCTATCCATCAGAATTCTGTATGCGTCTGAATGTGAACCGCTGAACTGACCTTTCTGCAAGTTCAGAAGGGTTTGTTTTAAATCGGTTGCAAAAGGCTGGAAATCCGCGCTGATCTGGAATTGCTCCAGAATGCGCCTTTTCCGGTTGTCCCCATTGCTCTGATGAAATTCGAGTTGGTTTGCAAAGGCCGGAAAATCAAAATGTGACACTGATTCCAACACCCCTTGCAGGGTGGGTTTAACACCTGTTCGGCGGTCGCTTGCAGCATGGCCGTGATTCAAGTGGCTTGAGGGCGCGTTCAGTGGCTGGACGGCAGCAATGTGGGGCAGGGGCATACTGGATCAATGGGTTGTGTTCGGTGAGTTACCCATGTTGGGTTGCCAATCTTTTCTAAAAGTTTCCCCGGGTTGGCTATGGATCCTGAAAAGTCTTTGGTTTATGATGTTGAACTATTCAATCAAACGTTTGATTTTTACCAAGGGGTGTCCGTGTCTCCAATTGTTGATTCCAGCCTTTTGCAAGGCCTTACCGTTCTTGATTTGTCGCGCAATTTGCCCGGACCAGCCACGTCGCTGATCCTGCAGCAAATGGGTGCCACGGTGATCAAGATGGAGCCACCGCATGGTGATGATGCCAAAAGCATGCCCATGCTTTACGCAGCGCTGAACAGCAGCAAGACGATTGTAACTGCCGATTTCCGGACGCCTGAAGGCATTCAGGCTTTAAAAGACCACGCGGCCAGGGCCGATGTACTGATCGATGGTTTCCGCCCCGGCGTCATGGCCGACATGGGTTGTGGTTACGACACCTTGAAAGCGCTGAACCCGAAGCTGGTGATGTGTTGCATCACCGGTTATGGACAGAAAGGTGCACTGGCTGAAAAGGCCGGGCACGACATCAATTACATGGCCCTGAGCGGTGTGCTCGATGGTTTGCAAACCGCAGAAGGCGACATTCCCGTGCCTGCGGTGCAGTTTGGTGATTTGTTTGGTGGCACTTCTGCCGCCGTTCAAGGCATTTTGGCGGGCTTGCTCAAGGCGCAGCGCACGGGGCAGGGCACGTTTGTGGATGTGTCCATGACCCACAACCTGTGGAAGCAAAACATCATGCCCGAGAGCATGGAGCAAATGTGGATCATGCTCAGTGGCAAACCTGCTCGCCACCAAGACGACTTGCTCAGCGGTGGCCTGGCCTGTTACAACGTGTACAAAACTGCGGATCAGCGTCATTTGGCGGTGGGTTCACTCGAGCACAAGTTCTGGAAAGTGGCCTGCGAGGCCATGGGCAAGCCAGAGTGGGTCAATATTCATTGGAGCCGCGGTGCCATGCCAGGCACCCCGCCCGCAATTCAGATGCTGGCTGACATGAAGGCGTTGATTGCTTCTCAGCCTCTTGCCCATTGGGAGCAAGTGTTTGGCAAGGTGGACGCCTGTATCACACCGGTGCTGAGCCGCGCAGAAATCAAAAAGCGAAATTTGCTGGGTATTTGATGTTTTTTCCGCTGGGAAAATTGCGCCGGTAAATCGAGTACTGCGTCTAAAATCCTGAATTCTTTGGGTTAACTTACGCGATTCTTACCAAAATCGCGGGAAGAATGGTATTGTTGAATTTGCCGGAAGTCTTATACAACACTTATAAAAACCGAGCCCAAGCAGGCTCAGCCGGGGAGACATAAAAAGCCACCCAGAGTGGCACCGCTCCTTGGCCGCATCCGCTCGGTTTACAGGAGATCAGTACATGTCAGCACGTCCCGACGAGGCAGCCCCTAAGGTATCGCCCGATCAATTCAATGGTTTCGTCAGCAAAGAAGCACAGGAGCTGTTTGAGTCCCGTTACTGGACCAAAAGCTACCCTCCTGGTGTATCTGGTGACATGCCACCACTGCGTTACAACAGCATGCTGGAGCTGGTGGTTGAGTGCCTCAAAAAGTACGCAGACCGTCCCGCGTTTGTGTCTGCAGGCACTGAGTTTTCATACAAGCAGGTCGACGACATGTCTGACCAGTTTGCGGGCTATCTGAAATCGATTGGTGTGAAGGCTGGTGACGTTGTGGCCATCATGCTGCCCAATTGCGTGCAGTTCCCCGTGTGTTTTGTGGGTGCCATGAAGCTGGGTTGTACACTGACCAACGTGAACCCCCTGTACACCGTGCGTGAACTGAACCACCAGTTGAAAGACTCTGGCGCCACCACGATCGTGGTATTCGAGAACTTCGCCAACACGCTGCAGCAATCGCTGGAGGGTACGAAGGTTAAGAACATCGTGATTACCCAGCTGGGCGACTTGCTGGGTGGCTTGAAGGGCTTCATCGTCAACTTCGTGATGCGCAAAATCAAGAAGATGGTGCCAGCCTACAATTTGCCTCAGCCCGTACCCATCAAGAAAGCACTGGCTGCTGGCAAGGGTGTTTCTTTTCCAAAACCCAGCCCGAAGCTGGACGATGTGGCGTTGCTGCAATACACCGGTGGCACCACTGGCGTGTCCAAAGGCGCAATGCTGACCCAGCGCAACCTGATGAGCAATATGGAACAGGGCCTGGCCTGGATGAGCGAGGCCATTGGCAAAGACCCGATTTGCGTGGTCACCATGCTGCCGCTTTATCACATCTACGCGCTGGCCGTGAACTGCATGTTGTTCATGACTTTTGGTGCACGCAACATTCTGATTGCCAACCCACGTGATGTGGGCACCGTGATGAAGATGCTGCGCAAAGAAAAATTCCATGTGATCACTGCAGTGAATACCTTGTTCAATGCTTTCCTGAACAACGAAGAATTCTGCAAGCGCGATTTCTCGGACATGAAGTTTGCAATGAGTGGCGGTATGGCTTTGCAACAGCCCATCGCTGAGCGTTGGTACAAAGTCACTGGTTGCGCAATTTCTGAAGGCTTCGGCATGACAGAAACTTCACCAGTGGTGACTGTTCCTCCCCTGCATGGCGTTGAGCGCCCTGCATTCCGCGGCAATGTCGGTTTGCCCATTCCGGGAACCGAAGTTCGTTTGAAGCGCGACGATGGCTTGTGGGCTGGTTTGAATGAACCTGGCGAAATTTGTGTGCGTGGTCCGCAAGTGATGTTGGGTTACTTGAACCGCCCTGAAGAAACCGCCAAAACAATCGACAAAGATGGCTGGCTGGCGACTGGTGACATTGGCACCATGGACGAGCAAGGCTTCGTGAAGATTGTAGACCGCAAGAAAGACATGATTATCGTAAGCGGCTTCAATGTGTTCCCGAACGAAATTGAAGACGTGGTTGCCCAGCACCCAGGTGTTCTGGAATGTGGCGTGGTGGGCGTGCCCGACCCAGTGACTGGCGAGAAAGTGAAGCTGGTCGTGGTGAAGAAAGACGCCAGTGTGACCAAAGAAGATCTGATCGCACATTGCCGCCAGAACCTGACTGGTTACAAGATCCCGTCCTTTGTTGAGTTCCGCGACGACTTGCCTAAAACACCTGTGGGCAAAATTTTGCGCCGCGAACTTCGCGACAAGCCAAAAGAAACTGCGTAAAAGGACACTGCATCTAGCGGTGAGATCAACAAAAAAGCCACCTGCGAAGGTGGCTTTTTTTATTGCTGCAGCATGCCAAAGGCAGCTGAATCAGATTCAGTTGCGCACGTACATCTCAACGCGACGGTTTTGAGTGCGACCCGCCTCAGTGTCGTTGGTCGCGACCGGGAAGCGTTCGCCCAAGCCGGCCGCAGTCAAACGACCGCCATCGATACCCTTGCCAGTCAGAAAGCTGGTGACCGATTGGGCACGGCGCACTGAAAGGTCCTGGTTGTACTCGTCGCTGCCAGTGCTGTCGGTGTAGCCAATCACGCAAACAATGGTGTTGGGGTTGTCACGCAGTGTGGCGGCAATTTGGTCTAAAGTACCGGCAAATTGTGGCTTGATTGCAGTCTTGTTGGTGTCGAACAAGGCGGCGCCCGGAATATCCAGCATGACAGAACCATCACGCTGTTCACGCACTGCAATCTGGCTACCCACCAAGTAGCCAAAAAGGCCGCCCAAGGCTGCACCGCGAACGGTGTCTTTGCCGTCGATGCTGTTGCCCACAATAGCGCCGCCGATGGCACCCACTGCGGTACCAATTGCAGTTTTGGTGTTGTCTACTTTGCGCTCAGGGGCAACCGGACAACCTGCTACGGCCACGGGCGACCCGGGGGCGGGCTGTTGTGGGGCTTGCGGTTGCTGAAAGATACCGCCGCCGTTGCTGGCACAGCCTGCGGCAAACAAAGTAAGGGCGATTGCTGAAAGTTTGAATTTGTTCATGGTGTATTCCTTGTGTTTTGTTCTAAATCAATTGCTGTTAACTTCATTCTAACGCCTCACCGTTTTACAGGTTGACTATAAAAATTTCATGGCGCTACACTGCCACATGCTTAAATCATTGACGATACTTCTTGCTTTTCAGGCTTTGGGCGAGTTGCTCAGTTTTGCCTTGTTTCCCTCCATTCCCGGTCCTGTACTGGGTTTGATCGCCTTGCTGGTGTTTTTCTTCATCAAAGGTGGTGTGCCTGCCGATATTCAATCGACTGCAAATGTGTTCACCGCAAACCTGGGTTTGCTGTTTGTGCCTGCGGCAGTGGGTGTGGTGGTTTTCTGGCCTGTGCTCGCTGAATTTGGTGTGGTGATTTTGATCACCCTCCTGGTCAGTGTGGTGGTTACCCTGACGGGTACTGCGTGGTTGCTGGACAAGCTGGCTGCCCGTTTTATGCCGGGCGAGGTCAGCGAAGGTGGCAAGAATGAGTGAGTCTGCCCGTCGCGTGCTGGAACTCCCTGAAATTTGGGTTTACCTTAGCGGTAACCCGCTTAGTGCTTTGTTTCTCACTTTGCTGGCCTATCAGCTTGGTCTGTGGTGCTACAAAAAAAGTGGGCAACACCCATTCACCAACCCGGTCATGATTGCCGTGTTGCTGTTGGCCGCATTCTTGCAAGTCACCGGCTTAAGTTACCAGCAGTATTTTGAAGGTGCCCAGTTTGTACACTTTCTTTTGGGCACAGCAACCGTGGCATTGGCGGTTCCAATTTATCAAGGGCTGACTGCGGTCAAGGGGCAAACCATTCGCACGCTGGTCCTGCTCAGTGCGGCCTTGCTGGTGGGAGGTGCTTTGTCCATTGGTAGCGCCTTAGGTACCGCTCACTTGTTGGGCGCCAACCTGGACATTGTTCAAAGCTTGTGGTCCAAATCGGTGACAGCACCCATCGCCATGGGGGTGAGCGAGCGCATTGGTGCCTCACCCACGCTCACGGCTTTGTTTGCAATCGTGACAGGTATTCTGGGGGCAGCTGTGGGCACCTGGCTGTTTAATTTCATGGGCATGAAGCGTTGGTGGGTGCGCGGTTTTACCATGGGGCTTGCCGCGCATGGTATTGGCACGGCACGGGCATTTTCAGTGCACCCCGAGGCTGGGCGCTATGCCAGCTTGGGCATGGGTTTACATGGTATTTTTGGAGCGCTTTTAATACCGTGGGCGTTTGGTTTTTTCAGCTAAAAGCCTGAGCATTCAAAAGCACGCCGCCCATGCGGCCACATAGACTGCCCGCATGTCTGGGCTTGCGTAGCCCAGCATCACCAGCAAGGCAAACGCCACCAACACCACCTTGGCCCAGCGCGGCATCAGTGATGTATTGGTCGCTTGGTTTTCAGGCGGCTTGTGCGGTGGGTTCATTCGGGCTTGCGCTTTGTTCCTGGATTGGCCAGTTTACCGCAGCGGCAATTGCACTTAAAGCCACACATATCCACCACACCAGTGTGTAGCTGCCAGTGGCATCAAACAACAGGCCGCCCAGCCATCCACCCACAAAGGCACCAATTTGGTGGAACATAAATACCAATCCCCCAAGCATGGAGAGGTTTTTGACACCAAACATGGCTGATACGGTACCTGTGGTTAGAGGCACGGTGGATAACCACAACACGCCCATGCCCGCCGCAAACAAGTACACACTCCATGTGCTTAAGGGAGTCAGGATGAAAGCCACAATCAGCACACCGCGCAGGCCATAAATGCCAGTCAGCAGCATGGGTTTTCTGAACTTGCCACCCCACAAGCCGGCCAGGTAGCTACCCAATATATTAAACAGGCCAATCAAGGCCAAGGCTGTGCTGCCCGCACTGGCAGGTATGCCGCTGTCTTGAAGATAGCTGGGCAGGTGTACGCTGATGAACAGGATTTGAAAGCCGCAGACAAAGTAACCCACACTCAGCATGAGGAAGGCGCGATGCCGTATGGCTTGCCCCAGCGAGGCCCACATGCCGAGCTCCTTGTCTGCAGGTGCTTCCTGATGGCTGGCTGCGGTGTTCGGGCACTCGGCACTGCAGGGTGCATCGTCGGTTTTCAGGGGCTTGGCTTTGGGCTCGATCAATTGCCAGGCCAACACCAGAATGATGACTGCAATACACGCGAGAATGGTGAGTGCGGAAGACCAGCCCACCTGATTGATCAAAAACAAACCACCGGGCAAAAATGCGAACTGCCCCAGTGAACCCAAAGCCATGGAGATGCCCATGGCCATGCTGCGCTTTTCAGGGGGCATGGCACGGCTGACGGCGCCAAAGACCACTGGGAAAGTGGTACCGCTTAAACCCAGACCAATCAAAACGCCGGCGCTCAAGGTCAGCATACCCGGGCTTTCAGCCATGGCCATTAAAAACAAACCCAGCGTGTACAGAGCCCCCCCGAGAATCATGGTGATGGCAGACCCCAGTCGATCGGCCATTCTGCCCACAAAGGGTTGTGCAACGCCCCACACCAGGTTTTGCATGGCAATTGAAAAGGCAAACACCTCACGCCCCCACTCATTGCTCAAACTCATCGGCTGTAAAAAAAGCCCGAATGAGTGGCGTATGCCCAATGAAATGGTCATGATGAATGCCCCGCACCACAACACGGTGAGTGGGGATACTGCCTTGTGAGTGTTCAATTGCATGGCAAGTCGGTATTAAGGTTTGATGTAGGCAAAGCCTTGTTGGGTTTGCAGATCGGCCACACGCACCACGCCTGATGGTGTAAATGTCGCATCGAGCACGAACTGGTCTCTCTTTAAATTGCGGTTCTTCAATGTAATTTCGCAAATCTCGAACACCACGCCTCGGGCAGTCAGTGCGCTCACCAGTGGGGCGTATTGTGTGCCCGTCTCGGCATGCTTGGCGCCTTCCATCAAAAAGTCCACGCCATTGGCATGGGTCACCACAATGATGGTGGTTCTTGGCGAAACATCGAGATGGTTGCGAATATTGCGCAGGGCTTTGAGCGGTTGCTCTGCGCCGTCAATGTGATACACCACCTTCGAGGTAATGTCCTGTGTGTTCATTCGCTTTGCTGGGGCAGATTCCTGCGCATACACCGTGCCAGTCATCAACAAGCCTGCTGTACAGGCTACCAAGGTCTTTTTGATCGTAAGCCAATTCATGAATTGCTCCTTCAATGTCGGTTAACCCTGCCTTATCCCGCGAAAAGGTGGGGCCGGCGAGGTGACTCCTTAGAGGGATGTTTAACCCATCCAGCATCGGGATACTCAACAGTACCGATTTCACAGGATGAACAACAGTATGAAACCCAATACCGCATTAAACACCGCTTTGAGTGTGAGCAAAATTGGTGTTTACGTGGCTGTCGCATTGAGCGCAGTGGCTTGTTCATCGCTAAGGCCGTTCGGGCAGGAAGACGAGTTTCGCGCCAAACTGAAAGCACCGGAAATCACTGGCGCAAATCAAGCAGCACCTCAGGTGACTTTGCCCATTGAGCGTTTGCCCTCCGATACCTTCTGGGTTCGTCCCCAGCTTTCCGAGGGTGAACTGCCCAACCGCATGGTCGAGAACCTCTCGGTGACCGAACGCGGTTTGTTCGATGTGCTGCAGCTGATTTTCGCCAGCACCAACATGCCATTGAGTTTTGAGGGTGGGGCGGATGCAGCGTCCCGTTATGGGGTGGTTACGCTGAACAATCTCAGTGGCACTTTGCCGCAAGTGATGAACAAGTTGGGCGAAATCATGGGGTTTTTCTGGACAGTGACGGAGTCGGGCGTGTTGAGGATCATGCCTGAGCAACAGTTTGTCGTCACCATGCCGCCTGTGCTGAACGAGGACAGCATGGCTGGCATTACCAACACCATGCAGTACCTGGGCGCGCGTGATGTTTACCTGGACCGCATCAACCGATCACTGGTGTTTCGCGCCAACCGTCGTGCCTTGAATGACATTCAAAGTTATCTGGAGCGTGCACGGGCAACGCGTTCATTGATCGTGTACGACATGAATGTGTTGCAGGTTGACCTGAACGACTCCAACAACATGGGAGTACGTTGGGAGTTGTACAAAACTGGCAATGGCATCAATACCGCGCCAGATTCTTCCATTGCGGGCGCCTCAAGCACCGCTGATCGAATTACGCAGTTGACACGCACTGCCACAGGGATCGAAACCCTGATTTTTGGTGAAAATTTTTCGACCAATTTCCTGATTGATTTTTTAAAGTCGCAAGGCGATGTCAAAACATTGAGCCAACCCAAAATTGGTTTGATGAATGGCACCAACGGCAACATTCGGGTGGGACAGTCCACCACATTTGTATCGCGTGTGGGCTCGCAAATTGTGAACGGAGTGGCGCAATCCACCGCCGACACGCAGAACCTGCGTACAGGCCTTGAAGTCTCTCTAACCGGCGAGGCACACGATTCCACCATTTACACCCGCATCAATATTTCAATCACGGAGCTTCTGGCGCTGAAGCGTTTTACTGCCTTGGGCGTGGATTTGAATTTGCCTGAAGTGGCCGACCGTGAACTGAAAACCCAAGTGCGTTGTCGTCCCGGCGACACCATTTTGCTGGGTGGTATTACCGTGTCGCGTGCCCAGGATGATTTTCAAAGTGGGCTGGGCACACGCAGTCGCACCGAGAGCACCAAACAAACGGAACTGGTGGTGACCATCCGCCCGCGTTTGTTGTTGTTCGGTGAAGTGGCCAAGTTGGAACAACCCGCAGCGCAGTTGCCCGTGTTGGAAACGCCAGCCACGATCAAACGCAGAATTGAACCCAAGGCACCCAGCGCAGTTGAACCCGTGGCAGCGGCCGTGGGCGGCCCCTTGCGTTTGTCGACAAGCCTGGGTTTTGTGCCCTCGCAAGTTCAAATGATCTCGAAACTGACCCCGTTTCAGGAGCAGTGAAATCATGCATGCCTTTCAAAAACCCCTTGTTATCTGTTGTCTGGTCAGTGCCTGTGCTGCATGGTCGGGCGGTGTGTTGTCGCAGCAAACCATTGCCAATCCCTTGATTCGCCCTGCCATGTTACAGGGTGCACCTGTGGCAAATGGGCCAGATTCTTCCGGCGCCACACAGCGCCCGGCAGAGCAGGCAGCCACCGGCGATGCTGCTGATTTGCGTCGGCAGGCCGAGCGGCGGATTACGCAAGAAGATTTGAACATTCGGCAACAAGCCTTGAATTCCCCGGTGTTGCCGGTGCCGCTGATTAACCTGTTCAGCAATATGCAGGTGACCGCCTATTTTCAGGGTGCCATTGTGATGCGACGGGTCGAGAACGATTTCACGCCCCAGCAAGTCATTCAGCCTGCTGTCACTCAACAGGCTGGCAATGGCCGTAGCGAACCAACCGCCGCTGTCGTGGTGCCTCGCCCGGTGTCGCGTTCATCGGGTGCACTTCGTTTGCGAGTGGGTAAAACAGAAAATGTCAGCGGCTACGCGTTGCGAGCAACGGTCAACGGGCAAGACATCACGGTCGACTGGTTAAGTGAAAACGGCACCTGGGTCAATGTGTTTTATGGCGCGCTTGAGTCGAGCGCAGGTGGCCTGCCGCAGGTGCCCAGCGATTCACAGTTGCTGAAAGTGGAAACCGATCAGTTTGATTATTTGGTGCCTGTGCTGAGAACACAGACTTTCTCACCCTCAGGTACTTTGGGGGGGCAGCAAGGCGGCAACTTTGGCTCCGGGTTTGGTGGTGGCAATGGTGGTTTCGGAGGCAACCAGTTGGGCAACAATCAACCGGGCTTTGGCACTGGCTTTCCCAACTGAAGGAAACATTCTCCATGAAATCACTAGAAGCAGATTTGGTACAAGCCGGGCTGGATGAGCATCAGCTCAATTTGCTTCGCCAACAACACACACACTTGCGAGGAGAGGGTCGGTCTGCCGAATTGGGCAGCCTCGCTTTGCGCTCAAGATTCCTGAATCTGGATGATTTGGCCGAATCGGGTTCTCAAGAGGATTCCAATGTCATCGGCGACCATTTCACCCTGCAAACCATTTTACCGCTGGAATATTGTCGTCGATTTGTGTGTGTGCCCACCGAGTTCTCAAAGGGGGTGCTTACTTTGCGTTGTGCGCAGCCCTTGAAAGCGGCTCAACAGGATCGTATCCGTCAGATTTTGCGTGCGCCTGTTTCTGCATTGAAGTTTTTGCCCTCCAGCCGGCAGGAGGTGTGTGACTTGCTGTTGCGCATCGAACAATCCGGCTCGGTCAACGGCCTGATCACGGTACTTCGACATGAAGGGCTGGAGGCTGGCCGTTTGCGCAGCCTGGTGTATGCAGTATTGAAAGAAGCCCTGTCACTGCGAGCCAGCGACATTCACCTCAGCCGCAAAGGTGATCCCGATGCATGGATCGCTTACCGGGTGGATTCGGTGATGCGGCAAACTCATTTGTTGCCCGAGTTGTTGATGCAATCGCTGGTGGCCCGTATCAAAATTGAGGCAGGCATGGATGCATCCAATAGCCGCACAGCCCAGGACGGTCGCCTGACTGTCGAGCACGAGGGCCGCGTGGTGGACTTCCGGATTTCAACGCAACCTTTGGTGGATGGCGAATCGGTGGTGCTGCGTGCCCTGGATGCCTCGCTCTTGCCGAGCTTGACTGCTTTGTTTCCCGGGCAACCTAAAATGACCGGGTTGATCAAAAGTATCACCAACCAGACAGGCAAAACCGGGGGGCTGGTGTTTATCTCCGGTGCAACAGGCTCAGGCAAAAGTACCACGCAATACACGGTGGCTTGCGGTTTTCGGCGAGACGCCATGAATGTGATCACCGTGGAAGATCCGGTCGAATACATTTTGCCGTTTGCCAAACAAATCCAGCTGCAAGCTTTGATGAAACAGAAGGCCATTGAGCTTGAGCGTTCAATACTTCGACAAGACCCGGACATTCTTATTTTTGGCGAGGTGCGTGACGCAGACTCTGCCCGTGCTGCCTTGGCTTTCGCAGAAAGTGGTCACTTGGTTATTTCCACCATCCACGCCAACAGCGTGTTGCAGGTCAGTGAACGTTTTCTGTCGATGATCGACCCAGCCCACCGCGCCGATTCGGAATTTTTGCTCGCTCATTTTCTTCGCGTGGTCATTCACCAGCGTCTGGTTCGTCGCTTGTGCTCCTGTGCAAAGCTGGTACAGGGGGAATCGCTTGAGCATATTCAGTCACAGGCATTCCGGCTCACGGGTGGTTTGATTCAACCGCGCGCGGGTTTGCGCCACAAGGTGGGTTGTACCCGCTGCGCCGGGCTCGGTTATTCAGGTCGTGTCGCTGCACATGAGACCATGCATGTGCCCGCAGACGAAGCCATGCGTGGCCGTTTCGTGAAAGCGTTCAAAAGCCACAACCTTGAGCTCCCTGCTGATTTGTGCGAAGACAACGGGGTGGACTACACCAGCCGGCTTCAAACTCTGCAAACCCTGCTGGATCATGGCTTGGTGGATTGGTCCAGTGTGCTTCAAATCCTCGGCGTGGCGGGAGATTGAACATGTCAATTTCGAATTTTCGAGTCGATTACCTGGCCCCCCAAATGCTGGATGCGACAGCCCGACCCGATGACCAGTTGAGTGGTTATTTCCATCATCAGTTGGTGATTACCGCATCCAGAAAACGTGAGGCAATTCAGCAAGTGATTGACCGTGGTGGTGTGGTGCTGGATGTGATCGAACTGCAAGCCAAAGGCAGGTTGTCTCGCCTGTTGGGTTCGAAAGTCAGTCGAAGTTACAAACAAAAATTCTTGCAGGCACTCGCGTTCAATGTGCGTTCAGGTTTGTCACCCGAAAAGGCGCTGGAGCAGGTGATCTTGGGTGAGTTGGGTGAGCCTCGTTTGATTTTGAACCAGGCTTTGAATGCTCTGAGACAGGGTTTTGGCTTTGTGGCGGCGGTTGAGTTGCTGAACTGGTTTGATGATTCAACACTTGCAGTTTTAAGCGCCGGCGAGGCTGCGGGCCAGTTGAGTGAGGCCCTTGAAACAGCGGTGAGTTTTTATGAAAAGGGCTCGGCAACGTTAAAACTGATGTTTGGTGCTGTCACCTGGACGGCACTGGATTTGATCATGGCGGTGTCGACGGTTATTGGCATGCGCTTTGGCTTGATTGAGCAGTTGAAAGCCACGCCATTGATGAGTGAAGACCCTGCCAAGGTTGCGCAATATGAGAGCTCCCTTGCCTTGGCCGAATGGGTCAACAATGGTTTGCTGGTTTTCTCGTTCGTATTTTTTCTGATCTTGATTTATTTCACCATGCTGGTGTTGTCTCCAGATCAGAAAACCCGCACCCAGGCTTTTGGCATTCTGGAAAAAGTACCGGTAATCGGTGAGTTACTGATCTGCTCCGGTATTGCAGCCACTACCCGAGTGTTGGGCTCGTTGTTAACGGGTGGCGTGGCTTTTCTGAATGCGGTGCAAATTGCGCGAAAAGGTACGATTACTCCGACAGTGTCCTTGTTCTGGCAAACCATTACCGATCGTAGCGAAATAGGCGAACAGCCTGCGGTGGCCTTCAATCATCCCTTGTTGGACAGCAGCGAACGGTTGTTGATTCGCGCGCACAAGGACCAGGCTCAACTGGCCGAATGCCTGGCCTCGATTTCACAAACCCGGGATGACAAAGCCAACAGCGCCGCACGCAAATTTGCAGTCATCGCATTTGTGGCCTCTCTTGCGTACTCGGGTATTGCGGTGTTGTTCAGCCTGGCGGTTGTGTATTTGCAAAATGAAGTTGTGTTGTCAGGAGCCTAAGCCGTGGAAACCATCAATCTAAAAAGCATCTACTCCAATCTGATTGCCGGGCGGCTACCAGTGGGCACGGGTAGCGCGCAGAAGGTGGTCATGAATCAGGCCTATGCCATTTTGGGAACCAACCGTCTTCACGCCTACCTGGCCGAGCGTGCAGGCCATGTTTATTACTTTGCGATTGAAAGTTCATGGCTCAGCTCTGCCCCGGGATTCAATTTGCCTTTCGTAGATGTTTTGCCCGATGGGCCTTTGCATGTAGGCGATGCCATCTACCTGATGCACGGCGCGGACTATTCGGTTGCCTTGATTATTGAAGGCGGCAGCGTTCGCCTGCTGTGCAACGATCAGGATGTGCTGAAAGATTATTTGATTGGACTTGATTTACACATTGTCGAGATTGAGCACAAAGGCGGAAAACCGCTGAGCAGTATTCCTCAGGCCATCCAGGGTATCACTGAGCGTTTCAGTGCCTTGTTGATGAAGGGATCCATCGCCGTGTTGATTTCATCGTCTTTGGTTTTTTTGGGCGCGCAGGCTGCAAGCGCGTATACCAACAGTCAGGCTGCAAGTGGCTTGAATGCTCAGGCTGTGGAAAATGATCTGAACGCCACGCTGATCAAGCTCAGTGTGCAGCAACCTTTGGCACGCCAAATTTCCAGAATACAAAAAGTGTCTGCCACTGTGGTGCGTTCCGGGGGGTGGATCGAGAAATACAGAATGAAAGGAGAGGACGACGAATCATTCGAGTTGATTCTGCCCAGTTGGGTGAGTCAGGACTACCTCGATTCGCTAGGACGTGATGTGATCACCGATCTAAGGGATATGGAAGGTCTTCTTCTTGTACGTAAACAAGGCAAGAAGGAGTCGGTCAAGTGAAACTGGATTTGAAAAACAACAGTGCTTTGTGGGTCGCCGAGGCCAGTCGACTGATGGGATTGGCACCTGTGTTCGCGATGATGTGTGCGGTGGTCATGGTGATTCTTGCTGCTTTTTCAGTCAACGATTTTTTGCGAGCCACAGAGATGGAGCGAAAAAGTCAGGAGTTACCTGAGTTCACCTTGAAGCGGGTGCCAGTCGGGAAGATGGTTTATGAGGATTACGCCAGGGTTTTGGCCAGATTGAGCCCGGATGTGCAAGTGGTTGCCAATCGCGAAGGTATCCAGATTGACATTGCCGACCCTTCCAAATATGCCGAGTTCATGTATGTGTTGAACAGTATCCAGGGCATATCGAAAGACGTTGTGTGGCATGCCGAGGAAATTTGTCTCGCGGGTTGCTCGGGCCATGCCTCGATGGCCCTCGTCAAAGGGATGACAGAAAAAGTGGAAGTCAAATTAAGGGGGCAGGGCGATGAATGAGTCTGACAGCAAGATTGGCGTATCGTTTACCAAACAGAAAATTGCGCTGGGGGTCGCCGCATTCGGTTTGGTCGGCTTGGTGTCTTGGGCCGGTTGGACCGTGTTTCAGGGATCTTCCAGCGCGGGTGTCTCTCCAGTAGCCAGCGCTCATGCATCAGATGATTCCGATGGCCAATCGGACCGCGAAGTGGCCAGCATCAACGGTATGAAAATCACTGAAATGGAACTCGGTGGAATGCTTCAGTCGGGTGTGGATCGCGCCATTGTGATTGACCGCTATATCAACAAAGTCGTGGCGGCTGAACGTGCCCGCGAGTTGTATGTGACAGAGGCTAAAGCTGCCCTGCGTGCGGCCGAGCGTGAGGTTCTCTCTACTTTGTACACCACCAAGCGAATGGAGGAGTTGCGCAAATCCATCAGCGATGAGGACGTCAAGGCTTATTACGAGGCCAATGTACTCGATCAAAATTTTCAGCAGTGGAAGGTCAGCTATTACCTGAGCAATGATCAAAGCGATGTTCAGCGAACCCTGGAGAAATTGAAAAAGGGGGAGAAAGATGCGCTTGATCAATTAAAGCCGCTGGTCGAGCAAGGTGATGGCTACGCATCAGCCCAAGCTTTGCCTTACAACCTGGGGCGGGTGGTATCGAAAATGAAAAAGGGTGAGTTCAGTGAAGTACTTCGATTACGAAATGGCCTTTTGGTGTTGAAAATCGAGGACAGCAGGCAGCTGAAAAAACCCACTGTGGAAGAGTTGAAGCAAGACATTGTTCAGGCCCTTGCTTTGGAAAAATTCAACGCCGAACTTGAGCATGCACGCAGGCAGGCCAAAGTGGAGTTGGGTTAACTAAGTGAAGTCAACAAGGCTTGAGCAACACTGGTAATCAAGGAGAACGTTATGAAGTCTATTTCCAATCCCGCAGCCCTATTGCGAAAGCAAAAACAGGCGGGTTTTATCCAGGCTGCTTTGCTGTTCGGCATTGCCTTGATGACAGCAGTGCTGGGTGGTTTTGCACTGGCCAACCGAAGCCCCACCTCACAAACCGATGTGGAGCAGGCGAAAGTGAATGCGTCTGTAATTTTGAAACAGGCCAGTGATTTGCGCGACGGTGTGGCCAGGTACTCGAGTGATTTTGGTTCATCTGCAGTACAAACATCACTAGATTTTTCGAACACCACCAACCAGGGGCTTTTCGATCCTGCTGCCCGTTATGCCTCACCACAAATCATGCCGACTACCGCTTTTGCAAACGGTGAAGACACGACGATCAAGGCGCCTTCAGCGTTGTCAGCAGGTCATTGGTACATCAACAAAGTGACGCCAGGCAAATCATTGGCAACCCCAAGTGAAGATCCGATGGTGATATTGCCAGGTCTGCGAGCGGACGTGTGCGGACGTGTGAATACTCTGTTGTACGGCAGTGATGCGATCCCCGTTGCAGGAACCGCTTTGTCGGTGTGGACCACGGGTACCACTGATGCAGGAATTTCTGCAATCAGCACCGCACCAGATCCGGCAGGCTGGCCAGAAGGTTGTATCGCGACCAGTGACGCCAAATATGTGTACTTCAAGGTGATCCAGGAAAATTGAATCGCCGAGCTTCCGCCAAGCCCGCAAATGCGGGCTTTTTTTTCGCCCCTTTTCACCAAAGCAAGGGATGTGGGCTTGTATCCATTCACCCGTTAACCCGGTATGCGCAGAAATCCGTGCAGGCAACCAAGGTGAACGAAATCGTGAACAGGAAAATATTTCTGCAACAAAGCGGATTCATCGCTTCCTACATTTTGTACGGCATTGGCTTGCTGGCCATTGTGGGTGCTGCCTATGCACGCTTGAGCACCAATACGCAACAGGGCCAATCGGTTCAGGACACGGTCAATGAGGTTGCCGTGCAACTTGAAGTCATCAAAGGAAAAATCATGTTGTGCGCGGCAGTATACCCCGATGGGGATCATGGTCAGTTCAACACGCGCCACGCTTATCCCGCTCCAGCCACAGCAGGCCATGCCGCAGTTATTTCAGCGGTGGCCTGCCCCACGCCGAATGGGCCTTTGTCTCTCGCCTTGATGCCCGATGGAATTCCATTGCCAGTCAGCCCACCCGATTTCGAGGAGTGGGTGTATGAGCACACTGAGGCTGGCGGCATACGGCTTCGATTAATACCGCGACTCAGCGGGGGCGCAGCCGCCACCCGAGAACGTTTGCTTCGTCAGTACGACGGTTCAATCATCGCCAATGGCGATGAACTTGTGTTTGCGGTTTTGAACTAGAGGTTCACATGAAAAAGAACAAGTCCAAAGTAAACCCGGTCAGTTTTAAACCGAAACCAATTGTTTTGGCCGTAAAGCATGCCTTGCCCTACTTGGTAGCACTTGGTTTGGGTGCTGCTGCTATTTCGCCTGCCGTGGGTCGTTCAGGCGATTCCGCTGCCGCCTTTACTGCAACGCAGCTGATTCGCCAGTTCACCCTGAAAAACACCGTGGCCCAGGTAAGCCAAGGCATGCAAGGCTATGTGGCTGAATTCAACGGTGTATTACGGGCCAGTGAAATGGGTGGCGTGGTGAGTGGTTACCCGGTGGACATGGGCTCAGTTCCCTCATCGGTGAATCTGCCTCAGCGAGATGGCGCTGGCCGACCTTTGGGTTACTGCGCTTGGGACAACAGCGCTTCCACATCCAACAGCAGTTTTCTGGCCGGGCAGGGTGTGGCCAATCCGTTGGTGTATGCCGTGGTATCACCTGGCCTGAATGGCAGCATGGAAACGAGTTGCGCTTTCATTCTTGCAAACCGCAGAGGTGTTGGTGACGATTATGTGCAGGTAACAGCGCCTTTCCAAGCATCTTCCAGGCAATTCAGAAGTGCCGTAAGTACCTATACAGAATTAGCGACCCTGCCCGGTGAAGAGGGTGATATCCGTTTGGTACTTGATACCAATAAATTGTATAGCTATGTGGGCGGTGCATGGCAGCCGGTGGACGGCAGCAAATTCAATGACGATTCTGCGGCCAACGGTGCAGGTGCCATTGCCTACACTACGGGGAAAGTCACGGTGGCTGATTTTCAAGCTGCAAGTGCAACCATCACGGGTGCATTGTCTGGAAGCGCTGCCACATTCACCAGCAGCGTTACAGCCAACAGTTTTGTTGGCAATGGTGCGGCTTTAACCGACCTGAATGCAAGCAATGTGAACAGTGGTTTGTTGGGCGCAGCATTTGGTGGTACTGGCGTTGATTCAAGTGCCGCTGCGCAGGGCAGTTTGCTGATTGGCACCGGTGCGGGGTTTGCTTTGGGTGCGATCAGCGCAGGCGACGGAATCGGTGTGCTCAACGGCGCAGGCAGCATCACGATTTCCAACACCGGTGTAATCAGTATCGCTGGCACCAACAACCAGGTGGTTGCAAGCGCCATGAATGGTGATGTAGTGCTCAGCTTGCCGCAAGACATTGCCACCACCAGCACGCCAACATTCGCAGGTGCATTTTTCAACGGCAATATTGATGTGGCGTCGATCAGCCAGGCAGGAGTACCCGCCACATTGGCTTTTCAGTATGCAAGCGACACTGGCTCAACCTTTTATGCCGAACCCAACCTGGGGCTGGGAACAGGTGCATTGGCTGCACGAAAAAGTGCTGGCAATGTCGCCGTGGGTATCGACGTGCTGGGGAGAATGACCACACTCGGGTATTACGATGAATCGGGTACCTGGAACACGGGTGTGGGCTATCGGGCCCTCTACAGCAATGACTATGGCGATGAAAATACTGCCGTGGGTTACAAAAGCCTGTATGCCAACACCACCGGTTACTACAATACTGCGATCGGTTCGCAGTCGATGTTATCGAATACAACCGGCGTGGCCAATACCGCTGTTGGTTACAACGCGATGCGAATGAACACCACCGGCACCGGTAACACATCACTCGGAGTGGCTTCACTGCACAGCAATACCACCGGTTTTCGAAATGTGGCGTTGGGCCGTGGTGCCATGTACTACAACACGACTGGTTATCGAAACGCCATGGTGGGTCAGGCTGCCCTGTATTTCAATACCGAGGGTCATCAAAACGCGGGTGTGGGCCAAGCATCCATTTATCTGAACACCACGGGCTATTACAACGCATCAGTGGGCGCATATGGCTTGTATTACAACACCACCGGTGCCGAAAACTCGGCGTTCGGTGCGAACTCCCTGTTGGGCAATGTGAGCGGCAATCGAAACTCGGCGCTGGGTTATCAAGCCAATGTCTTGAGTGGCGCTTTGAATTACGCCAGCGCGATCGGTGCGGATTCGCGTGTAGGTACTTCCAATACCGTGGTGCTTGGTGCTCTGGGTGCGAATAAAAACCCAATCTATTCAACAATTGATGACCAAATTGTAATCGGCTCAACCGCACGCAACGATGCATTCCCAAATACAAAGTTGTACGTGGAAGGCAATGTGAATTTGAATGGCGATTTATATGCTGCCAATGCAACCTTCAGCGGTGCAGTCAACTTTCAAGGTGGTGTGCTAATTCCCACAGATCAAAAACTGCGCTTCGGCGGAGATTTTGAAAATTCGGACTCACAGTTCATTTATCGATCCAATCTTGCCGACGATCAAACGTTGATGCGCGTGGTGATCGGCGACAATCCCAATTCCTTTGGTCATCCGCAAGCCGATGAATTTCAGATTGGTCGATTGGAAGGGGACCAACTCACTTACACGCCGGTTTTTCGAGTGGCAGGCAACGGCGATACCCGCATTGCCGGCAATGTTGACATCAGTTCACTCAGCGTATCAGGGACACCCGCCACACTGGCTTTTCAGTATGCAAGCGACACGGGTTCATCTTTCTATGCGGAACCCAATTTAGGCATGGGTAACGGCGCATTGGCCGGGCGCAAGAATGCCGGGAATGTGGCTTTGGGCGACGGTGTGCTGGGTCGAATGACAACTCTGGGTTATGGAGAGGAATCAGGGACCTGGAATACGGGGGTAGGTTATCAAGCCCTGTACGGCAACGATTACGGTGATGAAAACACCGCACTTGGCTACAAAAGCCTGTACAGCAACACCACCGGCTATTACAACACTGCGTCGGGCGCGTGGGCCATGTACGCCAATACCGAGGGCAGAAGCAACACAGCCACTGGCTATCGCAGCCTTGAAAGCAATACCAGTGGAAGCTTCAATGTGGCTTACGGTGCATACAGCCTGGGTTCAAACACCACAGGTGGCAGCAACGTGGCTGTTGGCGAGAGTGCTTTGTATTTCAACACCGATGGCGATTTAAACACTGCGGTTGGCAATTATTCAATGCTGTACAACAACACTGGCAGCTCAAATACGGCCTTGGGTGCCTGGGCCATGTACAACTTGAGTTCGGGTTCCTCCAATACTGCGATTGGGTCTTATGCCGGGTCATCTCTGGTCAACAGTCAATTGGTGACTGCCATTGGTGAATCGTCTGCACACTCAGCCACCGGTTCAGAGAGTGTTGCAGTGGGTGTGTCTGCATTGTCTCAGTTTCAAGGCTCTTATCATGTTGCAGTGGGCAACAACGCTTTGGGCAGTTTGCTGACAGGTAGCTCAAATACAGCACTTGGTCACTATGCAATGCCTTCGCTGGGCAGTGGCGATACCAACATTTCAATTGGCCATCGCTCGGGCAATACCGTCACAACTGGCAGCCGAAATATTCTGATCGGCGACCTGGCTGGCAATGGAACTTTGACCAGCAACAACAACATCGCTTTGGGCCACAGCACAACGATAGGCGATTCGCTCTCGTATGCTGTCACGATTGGCAATGACTCCTCCGTCACAACATCCAATACAGTGGTGTTGGGCCGCACTGTGGACAACATCGTGATGGGTGCGACTGGGGATGACGGCAGTGGTCACAAACTTCAGGTAACCGGCGGACTGCGTGCATCTGGCAATGTATTTCTCAACACGGGCGATGCAGCCAATTACACGCAATTGAGGGATCTGCGTGTCATGTCTTCTGTGGATGATGCGGGTTGGGATCACCTTCGCATTTATACGCGGGGTCGGAAAACGTCGATTGATGCAGGTGGTGCAGAAGATGGCCTGGTGTTCCGGGTGGGTCAGGGCAATTCAGGTGGTGTAGGTGATCAAACTTACAACACAGTGCTTACATTGAAACCCGATCAATCGGCGGTGTTTGCAGGCCGCGTCGATGTACAAAGCCTTTATGTCAACGGGGAGCAAGTCGCGCCCGTCAACAAGGCCAATATTGATGCGGCACTCACCTTTGCAAGTACGGTGGGTGCAGCCTACCCGCAAAGCAGTTTGGCCCTGGGAGTTAATGCGCTAGATGCAGACCCACGCGCAGGCAATATTGCGATCGGTGAAGGGGTGCTGACCAGTTTGTCGCCCAGTGCAATCAACACCGAAGGAATTTTCAACACAGGTGTGGGTTTCAATGCGCTCACCCTGAACAGCACAGGTTCAAACAATACCGCGGTAGGCACCTACACATTAAACCGTAACACCTCTGGTTACAGCAACACTGCCATGGGTGTTTACGCGATGGTCAACACCACAACCGGCTTTGACAACGTAGGTGTCGGTGTCAATGCACTTAATTTGAACAGCACAGGAAGTCGTAACAATGCCGTGGGTGTGAACGCCTTGTATAGCAACAGTATGGGTGCGCAAAACAATGTGTTGGGTACGAACGCCATGTTTTCGAATACGACGGGTTATCAAAACGTGGCAGTGGGCGACAACGCTTTGTACACCAACTCCGTGGGTTACCAGAACGTGGCTGTGGGTCCCGATGCCTTGTACAACAACACCACTGGTTACCAAAACATCGCGATTGGCTACAATGCGCAACGCAATACAACATCCGGATACAGAAATACCGCAGCAGGTGCCAATGCGCTGTTAAACAACACAGACGGTTTTCAAAACAGTGCGTTTGGTGCAAATGCACTGCTGGCGAATACCAGTGGCGATTACAACAGTGCATTTGGTACCAATAGCATGTTGAGTAACACCCTGGGTGAGCGAAATGTCGCAACCGGTTTCAATGCGTTGCAAGCCAATACAACAGGCTCCAGCAACGTAGCCGTGGGTGTTAACGCCATGCTTAAAAACACCACTGGCAACGAAAACACTGCAGTGGGTGACAATGCCTTGTTCGAGAACACCACAGGCCACTCCAATGCGGCGGTGGGTCGAGGTGCCTTGTACAACAACACCACTGGTTACTACAACATTGCGGTAGGCCGAAATGCCTTGCTCACCAACAGCACCGGTTACAACAACAGTGCCTTGGGCTACAACAGCCTTATTTTCAATACCACCGGGTATAACAACTCGGCTCTGGGGCGCAACACCTTGCAGAACAACACTACAGGTCTGAACAACACAGCCTTGGGCACTTATTCCATGTTCGGCAGTACGACAGGTATTGACAATACTGCAGTGGGCTTGAATTCTTTGTACTCCAACACCACGGGTAATTCCAACGTGTCTTTGGGTATGAATGCCCTGTTTGGCAATGCAACGGGCAGTTACAACATGGGGTTGGGGCGGTCAAGTGATGTGTTGCTGAATAACCTGAACTATGCCTCCGCAATCGGCGCATTTGCCCGGGTCACTACGTCGAATACGCTGGTGTTGGGTGCTTTGGGTGCGGGAAAAGACGGTGTTGTCTCTTCCGTGAATGATCAAGTGGTGATTGGTACAACATCGCGCAACGACACCATTTCCAATACCATTTTTCACGTCGCGGGCATTTCCAATTTTACGTCCACGCTGTATGCAACGGGGGGTGCTCAAATTTCCACCAACCATTCGTTACACTTTGGACCAGACTCGGAGTCCACCGATAGATTGTCCATTTATCGTTTTAATCCGGCGTTTGATCAATCAATCTTGCGAATATCCATCGGCGACAATATCAAAACCTTTGGTGAGGCAACCGGAGATGAATTGCAGGTGGGGCGACTCAACCCGGATAACTCTTTCAATCCTGTATTCCGCGTAGCAGGCAATGGCGATGTCATCGCCAGTGGTTACATGCAAGCCACAGCCTTCAACGTCAGTTCCGATCGCCGGCTTAAAACCAATATTCAGGCGCAAGATTCCAGTTCTGTTTTAGGCAGGCTTGAGCAATTGCAAACCTACAGTTACGAGTATTTGTCCAATCCCAACCTGGGGCGTCGAATTGGTGTCATTGCCCAGGAAATTCAGGGCCTGTTTCCTGAGGCTGTTGCTACACGTGCCGATGGCATGATGTCGGTGGACTACAGCGCTTTGGGTGCCATGGCGGCCATGGGCGTTGGCCAGTTAAGCAAGCAGGTCAAAGTACTCGACAAAACAGTGGCAGATCAAGGCCAGCGAATTGCAGTGCTGGACGACCGCATCAACCAGCATGACACCCGCATCACCTCGCTTGAAGGCTGGAAAGTGGAGGCCGGCAAACGCATGGGTGAGATGCACAATGCAATTGATCTGAATATCCAGAAAATCGCGGCCAATACAGTGGCCATTCAAACCAATTCAGTCGCAATTGAGCGGCTGGACGACGCCTTGTTCTCGCTGGATGGACAGGTGAAAAACAATTCAGATTTGATCAACAACATCAATTCGCGCTGGGCGAAAAACTTCAGCGAGTCAGCAGACGGTTCGCTCCTGACCGTGAATGCAGTTGAGTTGAAGGTCAGCAATTTCACAGCGCAGCAGTTGCGTGCAAATTCAGTGTATTCGCAACGGCTTGAAGCTGAAATGGCCCGAATTGCAGACCTGGAAGTGAATAACTTAAAGGCCAATTCTGCTGTAGCCAACACGGTGCGGGCCGAACAGGTGAATACCGGTTCGGCTCAGGTTTATGCCGGGGTGGGTTTACCCGCTGTGCTGTTTGCTGCCAAATCAGATGGTCACTACACCGTCAGTACCAGCGCACTCGACGGCAGCTATGCCACTGCAACTGTGATCGTGAATGCCGGGCAAGCCAAAGTGGTGTCGGTGGCCAGCGAGGGCATTGAACTATATGCAGAGGGGAATGTGGTGAAGGTGATTGCTGCTGGCAAATCGATCAAAGCAAGCTGGATCAAAATGGGGTAACCGCGAAGGGTGAAGTCGAAACCAGTCGGCTCGAATAATCTGGTGCTGTTCCTATCATTCTTCAAACGAAGGTGTGACAGTGCAAAACCAGCTTGTTCAGTCCAATCATTACCCGGTTCACACGCAAGTGCACTGCAATCCCGAGTGGATTGCCTTGCAGCAACAACTCGGTTGTACTGTGTTGCTGGGCACTCGCAGCATGGGTGATTTGCATGTGTTGAGTACACCAACCCCCGATTCCGTGAATTTTCATGTGGTGAAGTTTCCCCTCTGTATGGGTATGGCTGTGCAGGGCAATCACCTTGCAGTGGCCTGCAAATCAGACATCCGCCTGTATTACGATTTACTGTCGCACCCGCAGGTGTCCAGTCCGGTTTATCAGCGCAGCTACAGTCCACGCAGTATTCATTTCACTGGCGACCTGGATACACACGAACTCGATTTCGATCGGCATGGGCACCCCCTTTTTGTTGCCGCACGTTACAGTTGCATCGCTGAAGTCAGCCCGGTACACAGCTTCAAACCAGTGTGGCAACCCAAATTTATCAAGCGGTTGACCCCCGAGGATTGTTGTCACCTCAATGGTCTTTGTATGGACCAAGGTGAATTGAAGTATGCCAGCATGTTTGCCGCGACCGCAGAGCCAAAGGGTTGGAGAGCCATGCCATTTAACAGCGGTCAGGTGTGGTCGACCGACGATCAAGAGCCAGTGTGCACCGGGTTGGTTCAGCCACATAGCCCGCGTTTGTATCGTAGCGAGCTCTATGTTTTGAACAGTGGTGCGGGTGAAATTGGACGAATTGATTTGAACAGTGGGCATTACGATTGCATCGCCTTTGTGGGCGGTTATGGTCGAGGCTTAAGCTTCATTGGCGACTACGCAATTTTTGGTATCAGCAAGCCGCGGCACGATGGCTATGTAACCAACTTTCCATTGCATGACCGTTTGAAAGCACTGCATCTGCCAGATCGTTGCCAACTGATCGCCGTTAATTTAAAAACCGGTCACGTTATCCAGGCGATTACTTTTGAAGGCGCCGCACGTGAGTTTTTCGACACCGTAGTGATTCCCGATTGTCGCAACGGGGTGATCATGAATCTGGATGAGGCACAGCATCCGCAACTGGTGACCTGTGAGCAGCATGATTGCGCCATGCCAGCATGAATTGTTAAAAAAGCACACGGCATGCGTTGTGTGGTTGACTGGCTTGAGTGGGGCTGGAAAAACCACGCTGGCGATGGCGTTGGAGAAAGAGTTGTACAACAGAGGTGTTCACACGGCTTTACTGGATGGTGACGGCTTGCGGCTCGGTTTGAATAGTGATCTTGGTTTTTCACCAGAAGACCGTGCCATCAATGTGCAACGCACAGCACAAGTGTGCAAGCTGATGGTGGATGCTGGCCTCGTGGTGATTGTGTCCATGATTTCGCCTCAAGCCCAGAGCCGCACCATGGCCCGCTCCTTGTTCAATCCCGGGCAATTTTTTGAAGTGCATGTGAATGCACCTCTTCAGGTGTGCGAACAACGCGATCCCAAAGGCCTCTATCGCAAAGCGCGTCGCGGCGACATTGCGCAGTTCACCGGGGTCAGCGCTACTTATGAAGTACCCGAAAGTCCCTGTCTGATTTTGCAAACCCACCAGTACACTGTTTCCGAATGCTTGGAGCAACTTTTTGCAATCCTGGAGCCTGCTTTGGGCCGGTATTCAATAAACGGGAGAATGAATCAACAACCGGATTGACAATCAATCGGTTTCGGGTAAGGTTAGGATCCTCTACCGCGCACGCAGAACCAATATGGGAATCAAAATGGAGGCCTTTCCGGCCCCGGATCAGCTCAAAAATGCAGCACCCAAAGCAGAGGAACTTCAAACCAAAGAATTGGCCGAGCTTGAGGCGGTCGATCCAGGCTTGGTGAAACAGGCTCGCCAGAAACAAACTGTACTGGTCACAGGGCATGCAGGTTTTATTGGATTTCACACGGCCAAGGCGCTCCTGGAGCGTGGCGACAAAGTGATTGGCTTTGATTCACTGAACAGTCACTATGACACCCGGCTCAAGCGTGAACGCTTGACCATGCTCGATGAAATTGCAAAGGCCACTGGATCGAAATACCATTCAGTGCGCGCTGATCTCTGCGACAGTACGCAGCTGCACGAATGCTTGGAAACTTACAAAGTTCAGCGGGTCATTCACCTCGCCGGGCAAACCGACAAATTTTTGTCGCAGGACAAACCTGCCGAGTGTGTGCAAAACAATATCAACAGTTTTGTGTCGCTGTTGGAAGCTTGCCGACATTTCAAAATTCACCACTTAACGTATGCCAGCAGCCATGCTGTATACGGGGCGGGTTTCCAGAAACCCATGAGCGAGCGCGACAGTGCAAACCACCCACAGCGCCTGGATGCCGCCACTCAGCGTGCCTGCGAATTAATGGCCCATTCCTACAGTCACCTGTTTAATTTGCCCACCACTGGCTTGCGGTTTTTCTCGGTGTACGGCCCTTGGGGCAGACCCGATTCGGTGCTGTTCGCGTTCACCAAACGTATTCTCGAAGGCAAGCCAATTCAAATCTACAACGATGGTCGCAACACCCGGGACTACACCTATATAGCTGATTTGGTGGAGGCGGTGCTGCGTGCCAGCGACACCCCCGCCGAGCCCAACCCGGTGTGGCTGGTTGAGGCGCCTGATCAGGCCACGAGTAACGCACCCTGGCGAATTTTGAACGTGGGCAACAGCTTGCCAGTTTCAATTGAGGAATTGATCGCAGCGCTGGAACATGCCTTAGAGAAAACCGCCATCAAGGAATACATCACCGGCCCGATTCTGGAAAAGAGCCAAAGCTGTGCCGATGTCACTGCCTTGCAATCGGCCACTCAATTCAGGCCTGTCACCCCCCTGGCGCAGGGCATCGCTGAATTCGCCGCCTGGTATCGAATGTACCATCAGGTGTAGGCTTCCGTAGTGTCGGCTTGGCGACACTTCAGGCACATCCAATTCCTGTCATCTCCCGGTAACAAGGGGATACACACTTAAATCCACAACGCCAAAGTCACAAGGCGGAGATGGCAGGAGACACCCATGACCGTAGTACCCTTCAACAAACTGTTGCTTGCGGCCCTTCTCGGGGCCACCTTGGGCCTCGCAGCCTGTGGCAGCGACGATACCCCGGCGAGTTTGGCTGGCCCGAACAATCCCACCAATCCCAATGAGGAAGTTGAGCCCACCATTGCCTTGGTGGCCAACTTTAAAAACCCGGATCCTGAGGCAGTACAACGGCAGTTCACGTCCACGGCATGCAGCGACAATGCCACACAACCTCGTGCAGGTGGCAACAGTTACAGCGTGAACCTGCAGTCTGCAAGTGGCCACAATATTGCGTTCACTGTGTTCGAGCCTGCCGAGTTTAATTGTGATCGGGGTAATCCTTTGGTGCTGGAAGGCCACGGTTATGGCGGCTCGCGTGCGACCAGCCCTCGCGGCATCATGGGCGACCTGATTGAGGCTGGTGCTGGGGTGATTAGTATTGACCAACGCGGCTTTGGTGAAAGCGGCGGATCTGTCCGCGTCTTGGATCCAGACTTTGAAGGGCAAGACCTGCTTCAAATCCTCGATTGGGCTGAGGCCAACCTGGACTGGTTGCGCTACGCCAGCACGTCCAAACCTGCGGGCAACCGTGAATTCAACATGGTGGCTGGAGCCACGGGTGGCAGCTACGGTGGTGGCTATCAACTGTTGATTCACAACATTGATCCACTGAAGCGCCTGGATGCGCTAACCCCCGATATTGCATGGAATGACCTGCGCTACAGCTTGAACCCTGGCGGCGCGTATGGCATCGAAAATTTTGAGCCCGCCGAGGGCAATGTCAAGCCCACCGGCACCGTGAAGTCGGGATGGGCCTTGCTGTTGGTGGCCGGCGGCGAATCGGGTTCTTTGAGCCCAAAGCTGCAAGCAGGCGACCCCATGGCTTTGCAAACCAGCGGGCAAGACAACTTAATCCGCGAAACCCTGTTGCGCGGCACCACCGCCAATCGTTTTCCAGAGGGAGCGCTGGAGTTTTTCCGTTACCACAGCCCAAGTTATTGGTGCGATTCTGAAGCCCCCGGCGCGCAAAGCTTCCTTCAAAGTGAAGTAACGCCTGGCCTGGCCCAGAAAACACCGGACCCGGTCGATATTCTGTTCACTCAAGGTTTTCGGGACACCTTGTTCAACTTTAACGACGCATTCCACAACTTCAGTTGTTACCGCGCGCTGGAGGATGACAAAGGCAAGAAAGCCGATGTTCGTTTGTTGACCCACCAAAGTGGCCATATCTTGCCTTTGTCACCTTCAATGGTGCCTGGTTTGGCTGACTTGACCGAGCAGGGCGCACAAAACGGTCTCAATGAAATTGAGTTCCAGAAGCCAGGTGGCCCTTTTGCTTGTGGTGACCTGAGTATTCCCGAGGCCCAATTTGCATTCCTTGTTGAAAAGTTGTTTACGCCCCAAGAGGCAGCTGCCATCAAAAATGCCAGCGAGTCGAATGCCTTCACAACCTTGGCCGTCAACAAAGGCAAAGTTTGCCTGAGCCTGAATGACGACGTGGGACAAGGCACGGTCAGTGAAAACGCCGCAGTGTGGGTGAATGAAAACACATTGTTCAGCAACCTGGGGCCGCAAGCCAAGGGCCAAGCAACCAATAGCAATATTCAGCCTGTGGCCATTGATTTTACGCCAGGGGCTGATCCACTGAATGTGCTCACCAGTGCGGTGACCGGCATTTTGCGTTATCCGTTTGCACCCGCGGTCATGCCCATTGACTTGCCCGCCGGTGTGAATGTGGTGGCAGGTATTCCAACTGCGACCTTCGAAATCGCACCACCTGTGGATATGTTGATGAACCCTGTGTGTGGTCAAATTTATTCAGCCACGGCCATGTCACCCATTGGGTTGGCAGGTTTGGAGCCTGGCTGCGACCCCATGTTGTTCGTTGGGCTGGGCGTGAACAGAAACGGCGCCTGGCGTTTGATCGATGATCAGGTGACGCCCATTCGTGGATTTGGCAAGCGCCATGTGGAAATGACTGGCGTGGCCGAACGTTTGGCCGAAGGTGAAACCTTGGGCTTGCTGGTTTATGGTTATCACCCGCAATATTTGGCAACCGCCTCTCGCGACCTGGTCACCCCCTTGGTCGCACTGCGCGGTACTTTGAATTTACCCACATTGCAAAATTTAATGCCATAATCCGGCTGTTAATCGATTACTTGCAGCGCCCACTCCACGTGGGCGCATTCATTTACAGTAAAAGTTTCCAGTGAAAAATCAAGCCAAAGCTGAAGCTGTAGAAAATACACAAGGTGTGCGCCCAGCCATGCAGGCCCGCAGCCTTCGAAAGCGGCACGACCTGCTCAAAGCCGGGCGCAAGCTCTTGCATACCCGTGTGCTTGAGGAAATTTCAATCAAAGACATCTGCACTGAAGCGGGTTGCACCGTGGGTTCGTTCTACAGCCGGTTCGAAGACAAAGAAAGCTACTTCGACGCCCTGATTGCCGAGAGCTGCCAAGAGTTGCTCATGAGCGCTGCCAGTCAATTTGATGACCGCAACTGGGTGGGTGTGGAAGGTAAACTGATTTGCGACGAAGTAGTCAGTTTTCTAGTCAGTATTTTTCAGGGTGAATACAGTTCAATCTTGACTGAAGCGTTTATTCGCGAATCCAAGGGCTTCATTGAATCCACTCCCATGCGCGATGTGGGTTTCGGTTTCATCACCACAGTGTCAAAGCCACTTCTCCCACACATCGACAATACCGTCCACCCAGATCCCTTGCGGGCTTTGGCCTTTGCCATTCAGGTGGTTTACGGCGCGCTTCACAATGCCCGACTGCGCGATGCCGGTCCGGTTAAATTCAGAACTGCAGAATTCGAAACGCGAATTCAGGATGTGGTAAGCCGTTACCTTGGAATCCAGTCATAGCAAGGCTTGTAGTGAAATTACTACTAAATTGCATTGATTGACAAAACGCGCAACATTTCATGTTACTCCGGTGGTACATTTTTAGATAAGGCGCTCTAAATAAACAAAACTGTAATTACGGTTTTATTTTTTTGGAAAGCTGCTTTACACTAAGCAAAAAATTAGCAAAAAGCATCAATCAAGGTGCAATTACTGGAGGTGACATGTCTTATTTTTCTCAAGGTTCTCGAAGTTCCCCATAAGGTTGGTTCGCGCCTCTAGCAGGCCGGAACAACTATTCGATTTTTCAGTTGATTTTCCGACATCCTCAGTCTGAGGACCGTTCGGCAATTGCAGGCGTGTTTCGTCTGCTGACTCGATAATTATTTGGGGGCTACATGAACAAACATTCTTTTACTAAAACAAGAACACACGTTGCCGTGCGCAACATGATTGCAGCGGGGCTATTTGCCGCGGCTGTGATGCCTGTACAGGCTGCCAATTTTCAAATTGGTGATTTCGACCTTAGCGTAAACTCCACCGTATCGGCGGGTACCAGTTTCCGTGTTGAGGGTTAGGATCGGGCGCTTTACTCCCCTGCAAATACTAATGCCGAAGGTATCAGAGGAACCGGCGCATCTAATACCGGAGATGACGGCAATTTGAACTTCCAGAAGGGCGACACCTTCTCGACCATTATCAAAGGCGTTCACGACTTTGAATTGAAGAAAGACAATTACGGCTTCTTCACTCGCGTAAAATGGTTCTACGACCACACCTTGAATAACAAAGATGTTTACCACGGTCATGAACCCACGAGCAATGCGCGCAATCAGCGCCTAGATGACAACGGTTTCCATCCGTACGCGCGTTTTGACGGCATTGATGTGCTGGATGCATTCGGTTATATCAATACCAACGTAGGCGGCATGCCGCTTGACCTGCGCTTGGGTAAGCAAGTCATCAGCTGGGGTGAAAGCACATTTATTTTAAGCCCAATTGCCGGCTTGAATACCATTGACGTTTCTGCCTTCCGCCGCCCTGGTGCGGAGTTGAAAGAAGGCTTCACCCCTGCTGAAATGTTGTATGCCAACCTGGGTCTCACGGACACAACCAGCCTGGAAGGTTTTGTACAGTTGAAATGGCGAAAGACGGTGCCTGAAGGTTGCGGTACCTATTTCTCGTCTTCTGATTTCACATCCGATGGATGTGGACGTCTTGCCTTTTTCCCTGGGGCCCCAGATTCTGCAAACTTCGCTTTGCAAGCTGGAAATCCTGCTCCTTTCAACTTAGCCCCAACCTTTGTAAACAGGGGAGTCGACCGTCAGCCTGATGACGGAGGGCAATTCGGTTTGGCGATGAGAACTTATGTGGATACCGTTGACACCGAATTTGGTGCTTACGCCATGCAATACCACAGTAGGTTGCCTCTTGTGAGTCTAAAGAAAAATACGACTGCATTACCTTTCGGACCAACGTCTGATGCAGCTTATGTGATTGACTACCCTGAGGATTTACAAGTATTTGGTCTGAGCTTCGCCACCAATGTGGGAGGTTGGGCCTGGTCTGGCGAGGCCTCTATGGTTAAAGACCTACCAGTTCAGATCAACGCGACAGATTTGTTGCGATCTGGCTTGAGCGGCGGTACGGATCCGCGAGCACCAGCGGCCCTCAATCAGAGAGTGGCGGGTACGGTGCCTGGTCAAATTGCAAACGGTTTTGATCGATTCGATGTGACGCAAATTCAAAATACTTTCATCAAAACTTTTGACGAAGCATTGGGTTCCAGTCAGGTGGTTTTTGTTGGTGAACTGGCAGCAGTATTCGTCGATGGTTTACCAGACATTCGTAACGGCGGTATCCGCTACGGTCGATCAGCGGTGTTTGGAGGCGCATCGGACGCTGGTAATAACTTCAATGGATTTGTGACTGATTTTTCTTGGGGTTATCGTCTTCGTACCCAGGCCACTTACCGGGATGTATTTTTGGGTACTGACCTGATCCCGAGTATTGCTTTCTCGCATGATGTGGATGGTTATTCACCCGAGCCTGGCCAGGCCTTCAACGAAGGCCGCCAATCGGTTGGCTTGGGCTTGGGCTTTGAGTTTGATGCCAACACCAAGGCTTCAATCAACTACACCACATTCACCAATGCAGCTGATTTTGATGTTCTTCGCGATCGCGACTTCATCTCTTTGAGCGCATCCTACTCATTCTAAGAACAGAGACACACTGGAGGAATTTTTATGTTGAAGTTTCAAACAAAACTCACAGCACTGGCTCTGGCAAGCTTGTTTGCTGTTGGCACCGCGCAAGCGGCTGTCAGCGCGCAAGAAGCGGCAAAGCTGGGCACAACCCTGACTGAATTTGGTGCTGAAAAAGCGGGCAACGCCGCTGGCACCATTCCAGCCTACACCGGTGGCCTCACCAAGGCACCAGCAGGCTACAAGCCAGGGCAACACTTGGTAGACCCGTTTGCCAATGAGAAGCCTTTGTTCACCATCACTGGTGCCAATGCGGATCAGTACAAGGCCAACCTGTCACCAGGTCAGCTGGAAATGCTGAAAAAGTACCCCACATTCAAAATGAATGTGTACAAAACCCACCGCACAACGGCTTACCCCAAGAAAGTGTTGGACGCAGCCAAGAAAAACGCAACCAACGCCAAAACTGAAAACAACGGTAACTCCGTGGTTGGTTTTGAACAGGCCATTCCTTTCCCAATTCCACAAAATGGTGTTGAGGTGATTTGGAACCACCTGACCCGTTACCGTGGCGGAGCAGCCAAGCGCGATTTCGTACAGGTTCCTGTTGAACGTGATGGCACCTTCATCGTTAACCGCATTGAAGACACCCTGGTGTTCCCGCGCAACCTGCCTAATTTTTACAAGGCTGGCGAAGATGACAACATCAACTTCTACTTCTATCAAATCCTGAAGAGCCCTGTTTCTGTGTCCGGCAACGTATTGCTGGTGCACGACACACTGGACCAGGTTACTGAAGGTCGCCGTGCATGGCAGTACAACGCGGGTCAGCGTCGTGTTCGTCGCGCACCTCAAGTGGCCTACGACTCACCAGGTACAGCGGCTGACGGCTTGCGTACAACCGACAACTACGATTTGTTCAATGGCGCGCCAGACCGTTATGAGTGGAAGTTGAAAGGCAAGAAGGAAATGTACATTCCGTACAACTCCTATCGTTTGGCCAGCAACAAGCTGACTTACAAGGAAATCCACCAGCCACTGCACATGAACCCAGAGCACCTGCGCTATGAGTTGCACCGCGTGTGGGAAGTGGAAGCAACCTTGAAAAGCGATGCACGCCATATTTACGCCAAGCGCGTATTCTTCGTGAACGAGGACAACTGGCAAGCCTCCATCATCGATCACTACGATGGCAAGGGTGCATTGTGGCGCGTGGCTGAAGCCCACAACATTCAGTACTACAACGAAATGGTTCCTTTCTACGCTGCTGAAGTCTTGTACGACTTGCAAGCGGGCCGTTACCTCACCATTGGTTTGACCAATGAAGCAGAACAGCCCTTCGTATTCGACTTCACACCAGACCGCGCCAACTACACGCCGGCTGGCCTGCGTCGACTCGGCGTTCAGTAATAGCTAAGTAAATTCAGGCTACAAGGGGGCATGGTCCCTTTGTAGCCTTTTTTAATTTCAAAGGATCTTCAATGTTTCTCCGGAATCGTTTTTCCAACAAGGCGGCCTCTACGCTGCTACTGGGTGCCATGCTGTGCGCAGGTTTGATCACCTATGGCAGTTTGTCGACAGCCAAAGTTGACCTGCTTCAAATACCTGCAATTCCGAGCGTGAATGCAACCCGTTCCCTGCTGATTGATGTAGAGCGTGTCGGCAATAATCTGTTTGCGGCGGGCGAGTTCGGTCAAATTTTGAAAAGCGAAGACAACGGACAAACCTGGACTGCAGGCAAGGTGCCTGTGTCAGTGACCTTGACCTCGGTGGCTTTTGCGAATGAGGCCGTGGGTTATGCAGTGGGTCACGATGGTGTAGTACTGAAAACTGAAGATGGTGGTGTGAACTGGGTCAAGTTGATCGATGGTGGAACCATTAATCAGTTTGTGCTCGACATCGTGCAAGCCAAGGCAGATGCCTTGCAAGAACAAGTGGACAACCTTCCTGATAACGCACCCGCAGATGTGCGCGAGGCATTGGAAGTGGCAGCCGAAGAAGCTGCATTTGTGGTGGACACCGCACAGGGCGACCTTGAAGTGGGCCCCTCCAAGCCACTGCTGGATGTGATTGTGAACGGCAATGGTAATGTGTTTGTGGCTGGCGCTTACGGACAGTTGCTGAAAAGTACCGACCAAGGTGCAAGCTGGGTTTATCTGGGCGACCGCACCAACAACCCCAACAACTATCATTTGAACACTATGCTGCTTTCCAAAACCGGAGAAATCTGGGTGGCCGGTGAGCAGGGTACAGTGCTGGTCAGTGCTGATGAAGGCGAAACCTGGATCAGCAAAAAAATCGATTACGATGGCTCGGTGTTTGCTTTGATGGAGGCGCCCGACACCCGCACTGTAGTCGCCGTTGGCTTGCGTGGTCACGCATTCCGCTTGCCTTTCGGCGGTGAGCAATGGGAAGAAGTGAATACCAACCTGCGAGAAACCTTTAGCGGCGCAACCGTGCTGGTCGATGGTTCCATGGTGGTGGTGGGGTCGCGCGGTATTTTGGCGCGTAGCACCGATGACTTCCGCTCCATTCAGGTCACACGTCGTGCTGACAAGTTGCCCTCCGCCAGTGTGGTGCAATTGAATGATCAAGAAATTCTGTTGGCGGGTCTGCGTGGTTTCAAAACCTTGCCCCTGTCTGAATTCAAATAAACGGACCCAACACACGGACGCAACACAACAATGACTTCTCCAGACTCAACAAAAACCAAAGCCCCTTTGGCCGAACGATTGATTTTCAGCAAACGCCCCGTGGTGATGCTTCTGATGTTGATCGCGACGATCGTGCTGGCCTGGCAGGCCACGCAACTGAAAGTGGCGGCCAGCTTTGAGAAAATGATTCCAACCAACCACGAGTATGTGGTCAACTTTCTTGAAAACCGTGCTGATCTCACCAGTCTCGGCAACGTGGTACGCGTCACGGTACAAACCAAGGAAGGTGATATTTTCAACGCCGAATACCTTGAAACACTGAAGCAGGTGACCGACAAGGCCTTTTACATTCCTGGTGTGAATCGTCCGGAAATGGCATCGCTTTGGACTGCCAACGTGCGTTGGACTTCGGTGACTGAGGAAGGCCTTGAGGGTGGGCAGGTCATTCCTGCCACCTACAACGGTGATGCTGAAAGCATCGCACTGGTGCGCCAGAACGTTGAGCTTTCCGGGCAAATTGGTCGCTTGGTGGGCAACGACTTCAAAAGCACAATTGTGTATCTGCCTTTGCTGGAAATTAACCCGGAAACTGGCAAGCGTCTGGACTACAAAGAGTTCTCCGAGCGCATCGAAACTGAACTTCGCAATGAATTCAATTCCGACAAAATTGAAATCCGCGTCACTGGTTTCGCGAAAATTGTAGGTGACCTCATTGAAGGTGCAACACAGGTGGTGATGTTTTTTGGCATCGCGGTGCTCATCACCTTGGTCATGTTGTTTTTCTATTCCCGCAGTATAAAAAGCACCTTGGCCACACTGGCCTGTTCAATCACTGCCGTGATTTGGCAGTTGGGCTTGCTCAATGCCATGGGCATGGGGCTCGATCCTTACTCCATGTTGGTGCCTTTTCTGGTGTTCGCGATCGGTGTAAGCCATGGTGTGCAAATTGTGGGTGCCATCGCCCACAAGCAAGGTGAGGGGCACAACAGGCTAGACTCAGCCCGTTTGGCTTTCCGTGGTTTGTACATTGCCGGTTTAACTGCGCTGGTGTCCGATGGTTTCGGCTTTGCTACGTTGATGGTGATCGACATTCCTGTGATTCGCGATTTGGCAATTGCAGCCTCGGTGGGTGTGGCCGTCATCATTCTTACCAACCTGGTGTTGTTGCCGCTGATCATGAGCTACACAGGTGTCGACGAAAAGGCAGTGGCGAAGTTGCAGCAAGAGGAATCTGGCAGCAACAAGTTGTGGCATTTTCTGGCTGGTTTTGCACAGGCCAAAATGGCCAAAGGCGCCTTGGCAGTCGCTTTGGCCTTGTTGGCCGTGGGCCTGTGGGGCAATGCCAATGTACAAATTGGTGACCTTGACAAGGGTGCCCCCGAGTTGCGCGCGGATTCGCGCTACAACCTGGACAACGCGTATGTGACCGACAACTACTCGACAAGTACCGATGTATTTGTGGTCATGGTTGAAACCGAGATGGACGGTTGTATCAAGTACAACACGCTGGCGGCTGTGGATTTGTTCCAGTGGACCATTGAACAGGTACCCGGGGTGCAAAGCAGTATTTCTCTGGCCGACCGTTCCAAGTTCGTCATCAGTGCTTACAGCGAAGGCGACTTGAAATGGAATGCATTGAACCGAAACCAGTTTGTGTTGAACGGCACCATCAGTGGCATGAACCTCTCTGACGGTTTGTTCAGTTCTGACTGTTCTTTCATGCCAATCATTGTGTTCCTTGAAGATCACAAAGCCGACACCTTGAAGCGTGTCGTGGCTGCAGCCGAAGACTTTATTGCCAAGAACGACACTGGTGATGCAGTGTTTAAACTCGCAGCGGGCAACGCCGGTATTGAAGCAGCGACCAATGAAGTGGTGGAGCGCGCCCAAACCGAGATGCTGATCTGGGTTTACGGTGTGGTGGCTATTCTGGTTTGGCTGGCCTTCCGTTCGGTGCGCACGGTCATCTGTATTATTGCCCCTCTGGCGCTCACCTCCCTGTTGTGTTCAGCGCTGATGGTCGCACTGGGCATTGGCGTGAAAGTGGCTACTTTGCCGGTGATTGCGCTGGGTGTCGGTATTGGTGTGGACTACGGCATTTACATCTATGGCAAGCTTGAGGAGTACTTGAAAGAGGGTATGCCATTTGCGGATGCTTACTTCGAGACCTTGAAGTCCACTGGTAAAGCCGTGGTATTTACCGGTCTTACCCTGGGCATCGGTGTGGCCACCTGGGCATTCTCGCCCATCAAGTTCCAGGCTGACATGGGCTTGCTGCTCACCTTCATGTTCTTGTGGAACATGGTGGGTGCTGTAGTCTTCCTGCCCGCTTTGGCCTACTTCCTTGATCGCCGCGGTGAGAAGGTGTAGTTTTTGTAAGTAATTAGTAAGTTATTGAAAAAACGGGCTTTATCGGCCCGTTTTTTCATTTCAACACAGTTCATTTGAGGGGGTTGTGTACAACTGTTAGCGCCCTCACAATCAAACCTCATTGATATGGAGAGTTGATTGTTGGATCGAGTCGATAACCTACAACTGGTCAGTGGACGATTGCAGGATGTGTTCGATTGCCAACAGCGAACCTACCGGGCCAATCCTCACCCCAGCAAACAAGAGCGAGTCAGCAACCTCGAATTGCTTGAAGAAATCATTCTTCGCAATGAAAGTGAGTTGATCGACACCATGTCGGAAGACTTCGGCCATCGTTCCCGCCACGAATCAACCATGCTCGACATCGTCAGTAGCCTGTCTGCTGTCAGGCACAGTCGCAAGCATGTGGGTTTGTGGATGAAGCCACGCAAAGTGCCCACGCCACTACAACTTCGCCCGTCGGTCTCGTATATCAAACCCCAGCCTTTGGGCGTTATTGGCATTATTACACCGTGGAATTTTCCGGTGTATCTCAGTTTTGCAGGCATGGCTTCAGCGCTGGCTGCGGGCAATTGCTGCATGCTGAAACCCAGCGAGTACAGCCCGAGAACCTCGGCACTCATGGCCCGATTGCTAGAAAACAATTTCGGTGAAGAGCACGTGGCCGTGATCGAGGGTGATGAAACTGTTGCAGAGGCTTTTTCTCGCCTGCCTTTTGACCATTTGTTGTTCACAGGTTCGCAAAGGGTAGGGCGTCTGGTGGCCAAGGCGGCAGCCGAGAACCTGACCCCGGTGACCCTGGAAATGGGGGGGAAGTCCCCCTTGATTGTTGCGCCCAGCGGCAATGTGGCGCAGGCCGCTGCATGTGCAGCTCACGGTAAAATGATCAATGCGGGGCAGGTGTGCGTAGCACCCGATTACGCCATGGTGCATGAAAGTCAGCTCAGGCGCTTCATCTCCGAGGTCAAGCGAGCCTCCCACAAACAATATCCCACTATTCGAAACAATCCCGACGTGTCGTGCGTCATCAACTCCAGGCACATGGCGCGTTTGCGCGATCTCCTGGACGATGCCCGGAAAAAGGGGGCTGAAATCATCGAGATTAATCCGGCTCACGAGGTGTTCGAGCCAGCAGCCAAAAAGTTTCCTTTAACCCTCGTCATCAATCCAAGTGCGGACATGCGCGTGATGCAGGAAGAAGTATTTGGCTCCATTCTGCCAATTCTGGCGTATCGGACACTCGAGGAGGCTGTGGCTCAGGTGCAATCCAAAGAAAGAGCGATTGCGCTTTATTTGTTTGCCAGCAAACAGGCTGAAAAGGAACTGGTATTGAGTCAAACCGTGTCGGGTGGTGTCACGGTAAACGACGCCATGTGGCATGTGCTGAACGATCACATGCCATTTGGCGGCGTGGGTGCCAGTGGCATGGGTGCCTATCACGGTTTGGTGGGGTTCAATGCCATGTCTCAACTCAAACCGGTCTTGGAGCAATCCAGATTCAACGCTGCGCCCCTGCTTCGCGCTCCCTATGGCACAGTGTTCGAAAAAGTTGTTACAGTATTGAAAAAAATCGTCTAAAGGGAGTGTTTACATGCGTCGGGTGGTCTTCAACCAAAAAGGTGGGGTTGGTAAATCCACTATCGCTAGCAACCTCGCAGCCATTTCGGCCAACAGTGGCTTGAAAACACTGTTGATTGATCTTGATCCTCAAGGCAACAGCACCCAGTACATTATGGGTCGCGGCTCCGCGCCTCTTGAATATTCCCTGGCTGATTTTTTCGATCAGGCCTTGAACTTCAAAATTCGCCCCAAAAAAAGTGCGGAATTCGTGGTTGAAACGCCTTATGAGAATCTTGATTTGCTGGGTAGTCACCCCGCGCTTGAAGAGCTGCAAGTAAAGCTTGAATCACGTTACAAAATTTTCAAATTGCGTGAGGCCCTCGACGAGCTCAAAGGCCAATACGACCGTGTTTACATTGACACGCCACCAGCCCTGAATTTTTTTTCGCGTTCTGCACTCATCGCGGCCGATGCTGTGCTTATTCCTTTCGATTGTGATGAGTTCTCCCGTCGGGCCCTTTACAACCTCATGGATGCGCTCAATGAAATTCGTGCTGACCACAACCCGGCGCTTGAAGTGGAGGGTATTGTGGTGAATCAGTTCCAGCCCCGCGCAAGCCTGCCACAAAAGCTGGTTGCCGAGTTGCTGGAAGAAGGACACCCCGTACTCAACACTTGTCTGTCGTCTTCCGTCAAAATTCGCGAGAGCCATGAGGCGGCCAAGCCCATGATACATTTCATGCCCGCGCACAAGCTAAGTCAGGAGTTTGTGGCCATGCATGCCGAAGTTGAGGCGGCTGCTGCGAAACGCAAGAAGAAAGTCGCTTAATCCTCATCAAATCCTTTCTGTCACATCCCTGAAACCTGAGGGCTTCACACTCACACTTTGACATTAATTCAATGTGAGTGTGTGCAATGCGCCAAGCCATGGTTTGGGTTAACAAGCTGGGTGGTCAGTTTAAAGTGGCCCGTCAGCAACGTCTGCAAAAGAAATTACAGACACGTTTGGGGAAACTGGTCTCCTACGGCCTCTCTTAAGGGCAACCTCGGGGACCATTTCCAATCCATCAGCCTGATCTGTTTTGCTCAAATCACTTGGTCCTTCCCAAAACCCTGTACTTCGTAAACTTGCCCGGGGGATAGCGCGCCTGTCCAGCTCCATGGGTTGGTTGTCTGTCCGCTACCCCAGCTACACGCTTGAAGACCGGCTTGCGCAATTCAAGGCATTGCGTTTGCCATACCCAGAGGGTACCTGCATACGCTTCAACGAGTTTTTTGTTCCCTATGTGTTCTCCAACTCAGATCGCGATGGCGCTTTCGCGTTGGGAACAATCACTGAGTTTCAACGTGGTCCTCAACTGCAGTTTCTCAAGCGTCTGGCTCTAGGCCGTCTTTCCGAAATGGGCGGGCGGGGCTTTGTCGATATGGACCACTTGATCCGTCTGCTCGATTTTGGCCGTGCCGCAACTGAAATATGGGCCAACATGCCCGATCACAGCCGGGCCTGGGTGGAAGGCTTTGTGGACGGGCTGAATTGTGTCCAAGCTCAGCGAAAGCGGGGCGTGGATGAAAAGTTTTTGGGCATTCAACCCGAGCGTTACACCCCTTTGGACATTCTGCTGTTTGGTCGGCTTGCAGGTGCCGACGTCAACTGGCCCATCTATTTTTCCCTCATTGAGCATCGTCTGTCCGGGGACTTTATCGAATGGTGGAACCGGCTTCGCCGCGTTGGGGCTGGGGTGTCGACCAGCTTCGATCATCCCAACTCGCGCAAGCCCAGCACGGCCCAACAAATTGGCGAGTTTTTAAACAGTTTGTCCCGCTCTGGCAGCAACTCAATCGTGGTGCACGGCACGCGCACACAAAGCGGCAAGCCGTTGATGGTCAACGACCCGCATTTGGGCCAGCACCTTCCCAATGTGTGGATGATGGTGGGCCTGCGCACGCCTACTTACCAGTGTGTGGGTTTGATGTTTCCAGGCGTACCCATATTGGGCCTTGGGAGAAACCCACACCTGGCTTGGGGCGGTACCAATCTGCGCGCCGCCTCCTCAGACCTGGTGCGCCTGGACGACAGCACCCTGCACAACACGGCCGAGCAACTGGTAAAAATCCGGGTCCGTTTTTCCTGGTCCCGCAGCAGAAAACTCAGATTCTCCGCGCACGGTCCTGTGCTCACTGATTGCGCTGCCCTGGGCCGCTTGTGTGGCAAGGACAATCTGGCGTTGCGCTGGGCAGGTCATTGGCCCACCGATGAAATCACCAGCTTCCTGTTGGGCATGCAGGCTCAGAACGTCGGTGAACTCCAGAAGGCCATGCATGGCGTGGGCGTTACGCCGTTGAATGTGCTGGGGGCAGACACCGCAGGCAACATCGGACATGTGCTGGCGGCAACCCTGCCCAAGCGCCCGGGTTTTCCGGAGGATGATTGGGTGTTGGCCGAGTCCATGGCCAGCGAACACTGGTCAGTGCGTGTCTGCGCTCGCGACTTCCCCAGTGTAATCAACCCAGCATCTGGTTTCATTGTGTCTGCCAACAACCGGCCTTCAGAAGTCACTGGCCTGGGGTTTCTGTTCAATGGCGATGATCGCGCCATGCGGGCGCGCGCTTTGTTCAATTCTCAAAAAAGATTCACCCCCCACACTTTGCTGGCCCTGCAACTGGATGTGACTTCCCCGCTGGCTGACCAGTTGTCCAGTCAACTGGCTGAGTTTTGTCGTCCTCACTTGCAGAACAGTGAGCAGGCCGTGCTGTGTAATTCAATTGATTTGTGGGGTGGCGCTTATACGGCAGACAGTTTTGCCGCCCTTCAATTCGAGTTTTTGTTGGCCGCTTTGGTGAAACGATTGTCTGTTTTGCGCCACGCAGGACGGACCCCCAGCCTGATGGATCAGTGGTCTTACCTGTCGGCCTGTTTGATGGAAGACCTGGAGAGTCTCACCGAGGAGGAGCGGGACCGAATTGTGCCCTTGTGTGTGGACGAGGCGAATCGCAAGGCTCAACATTGGCAACTTTGGGGTAATCTGCACAAGATTCGCCTGCGTCATGTACTCGGGCATGTGCCATTGCTGGGAAAGCTGTTTTCTTCGAAATCCTTTCCTGCCGCGGGCTCCAGAGAAACCTTGATGAAAAATGCACACAATCTGATTCGGGGTTTTGATGAAACCAGTTATGGTTCTCAAAGCCGGCATCTGTCCGACCTGTCCGATCCCGACGAGAATCATTTTGTGCTGTTGGGAGGTCAGGATGGCTGGGTGGGAAGCCAGTTGTTGACCGATCAAATTCCGCTGTGGCAGACCCGGCAGAGCATTCAAATGCCGTTGCGGCCAAGCCGCATTGAACAACTTTTTCCCCACTGCATAGGCAGGTTAGAATAAATTCTCGATATTGCTTTAATTTCCTATTGCACAGGATGTCCACCCATGAAAACCATCATCATTAGCAGCCGCAAAGGCGGGGCTGGGAAAACAACGCTTTCCTTGAATCTTTCTGCCTTGGCCAGCCAGCATGGCAAAAAGAAAGTGGCTTTGCTTGATCTGGATCCTCAGGGGTCCAGCCGCTTTTGGGATTCATTGCGTGAAGCCGATTATCCAGATGTACGAAAGGTGGGTTTCAATGACATTGTGATTGAGCTTTCCGAACTTGAAGAGGAGGGCTATGACTATGTGTTTATCGACATGCCTCCGACGGACAAGAAATGGGTGAAAGACGCCATGGAGCACGCAGACCTGGTGTTAATTCCCACCAAGGCTAGCCCGCTGGACATTCACAGTGCGAGCAGTACCCTGGAGTGGGCATCCGATGCCGGCAGCAAAGTGACTTGGGTCATCAACGGTGCTTCGGTGTTCAGCAGCACCCCTGAAATCGTCTTTGAGCAACTCAAGGCCACAGCCAAGATTTGTCGCACGATCGTGCACGAGCGAAACGACTTTGTGATCAGCGTTGGTTTGGGTAAATCAGTCAATGAGTTCGCGCCGAATTCCAAGGCTGCTGCTGAAATTGACAGTTTGTGGCGGGAAATCAAGGGCATGCTTGGCCGGGCCTGATCTCATGTTCTGAATCCGGGGCCTGCACCAAAACGGGCCATTTTTCCATCGTGTTTCTGGCACCTTAATTGCTAAACAACTTCCAAATACCAAAGGGAGGGGGCAATGACAACGGTGCTTATCGTCGATTCAAACAAAGACTCACGTTTGGCGCTAGAGGCTCAACTGGCCGCATCAAACCAGTTTGAGCGTGTTCTGTCCTGTTCAGGATTGCAGCTGGCTGAGAGTTCAATCCAGCAATATGAAGTAAAAGTCATGTTGATTGAGGCTGAACAGGCCAGTCAATCTCCTTTGTTACACCAAATCAAGGCGAACTATCCTGAACTGGGCGTGGTTTTAATCCAGGGCAAAACAGGTGTGGTCGACACCGCAACCCTGCTTGAGCTGGGCGCGCACGCACAAACCTCCAGGCTCGCCGCACCCATGGAAATAATCGCCAGTGTGGCCAAAGCACTGGTTGGACGTCTCAAACCCAGCAAGCGAATTCTTGGCAAGTTCCTCAAAGACGGTCAGTAAAGCGGCATTGAAAAACGCGATCTGAATGCGGATTTCCCGCCTGCTTTGGATATCAAATTGATTGCTTTTGATGCAAAATCAAGCTTGTTCGCCCTTGCAGCATTGACATGTCCATACATTTTTCCAGGTCTAATACAGCGTCGCCTCGCCAGCGGGGAGCCATGACCATCCTCACGGTGTTCATCATGTTGATGACCGTGGGCGCTCTGGCCGTCCTGGGTTTGGGGCAGGTGGTTTGGGAAAGGGAAGAGGTGCAGCGAATCGCTGACCTGGCCGCCAAAGCCGCCGCCAGCGATATTGGCAACGCCCCCCAGGGATTCACCGCAGCGGTGGACTACGCAAGGCGCAACGGCCTTGATGACACCACTGACAGTATCTCGATTAACTGCAATGTACGTGGTACCGACACATTGCTGCCCGCCAATGCCTGTGATCGTTCCGTGCTGGTGCGCTTGGTGCGCAATGTGCCAGCTGCTTTTTTGGGGACCGAGCCTGTGGTGGCTGTGGCTGAAGCGACCGTCACGCCCGTGGTCTCGGGTCTGGTAGGTACCAACTTGCTGGCCTTGAATTTGAACGGCTCTGGCTTGTCCCCCTTGATGAGTGCCATCGGTACCGAGTTGCGTCTGAATTTGCTGGGATTTCAAGGTCTGTTGGCGTCGAACGCCCAAGTTGACTTGTTGGAGTTGGGTGTTGAATTGGGTGTGTTTGGAACCGGCGATCAACTCGACATGGCACGTTTGCTCAATACCGAGGTTACTGCTGCTCGCCTGTTGGATGCGGCACTGAGTGTTGCGGGACCAGAAGCGCCTGTCATTGCCATACCTGGCAATGGTCCTGCCGACACAGTCGATTTTTTGCTCGGTGAAATATTGTCTGCGGACACCAGTGGGGATTCCGAATTTGCTGGCGCATCGGTTCGATTGGGTAATTTGGCGTTCGCCTCCAGCTTTGCTGCAGCAAGCGGGGTGGGGGGCAATGGTATTCGACTTAATTTGGGCAATACCCTGAATGTTTCCGTACTGAGCCCGCCTCAATTGTATGTGGCCACCAAACGAAACACGGATGGGCGAGTAATCGCTACGGCACGCACTGAGCAGGTCGCAGTGTCAAGCAGGATCGGTGTCCTTGATTTGACCTTGACCGCGGGGGGTGGCTCCGTGGACATCAAAGATATTGATTGCAAGCTGCCTCAGTCTGATTCCTCGGTTGCCGTTGATCTCGATTCCACCCCAATCGCGGCTGCGCTACGCTTGCCTTCTCTGCCTCTCTTGGGGCAACGCACGGTGAATGCGAACGTGGGCAGTGGCAGCGCCAGTGATGTACCCATGGTAGGGTATCCGGATCCCACCGTGACCACCTCTTACAGTTTTGAAGCCTCTCAGGGCGTTGGTAATTTGTTGACCAACTTGAACACGGGCGTCAATGCACTCAATGGCATTTTGAATGTGCTGGCCACAAACCCGGTTTTGAGATCGAACTTAAACTCGTTGGGTAGCAGTCTTGATCAAATTCTGGAAGTGTTAGGCTTGGAAGCCAATGAAGTTTATGTTCAAGTTGACAACATGGATTGCTTCAACACTGCCGTGCTCACCCGTTGAGTTAAACTTCCCCTACATCAATCACAGCAGGGGACACACATGGGCGAACAACGAGTTTGGTATGGGCTTCAGGCAGGTCTTGTGGTTTTCTGGTTAATCGTTCCACTCGTCGGGCTGCTGGGTTTTCATGTCCCGTTTCTCACTATATTCGCGGCCATTATTTTGTTGGCACATGTGCTTGAAATTCCATTGGCCATCAATCGTTTGCGCGCCCTCAATCTTCCCGTCGGCAAGGTAGTTCTGAAAACCATGGTGTTTGGTTTCACCTGGTGGCTACCTTTAAGCAAAGGCTACACCCGGGAATAAGCGAGGTGTTACAGGCCGGTCATTGAGGCTTTATTTCAAGCGTATCACCTTCAAACCCTCGGGCAGTTTTGGCTTGCTGCCCGGTGGAACCCAAACGTAGCCGATTCCATCTGGCTGCTCTTTGAGTTTGGCAAACAGTTCTTCCTTGCTTTCCACCTCGGCGGGTGGCGTGCCTTGACCTGAATATCGCCGGACATGCCAGTAACCGGTGTAGTCCAGTTCGTTCAAATTCATGATGCGTTGCAAAAACTCATCTCGATCAGTGGTGCCCGGGGCTGTATTCAGCGGAGTAAGTCGATGGCCATTTACCTGGCTCAAACGGCCTTTGTAAATACTGCGCAGTTCACGAATGGCAATCTCATTCACCGGGTGGTTTGCAGACGACACGATGTACACCTCCGCTGAGGCGGCGCCAACCACCCCCAGCATCAAATACAAACCGATGGATGCCGCAGCTTTTACAAAGCTGGTAGTGCGCGCGATCATTGCCACACCCAGTTATAAGACACGCTCAAGAAATTGAACGTGGTGTTCGGGATTTGGTTGTCGGACAGTTGGGGGCGATTGCTTTTCTCGACCACATGCTGCAATTCAAGCTTGATGGAGTCGGACGGGCTAAGGTTGTACTTTCCACCCACTGCAAACGAATACTGATCGTCAAATTCGGAGATAAAGCGGCCGTAGCTGCCATACACCGCGTGCTTTTCAAACACTTTGCGGATCAACAGGATATTTCCACCGTACTCCTCATACTTCGGCTCAACTACAAACTGCCGAGGAGTGCCGGGGGCTAAAAAACCACTGCCGGTTGCTGCAATTTCAGTGAGGCTAAGCTCAGAGCGCAACGTGTAGTTTGTCCAACTATACTCTGCGCCCAAATTGGTGAGTCGTCCTGTAATATCGATTCGTCCGTCAATGACCGCTGTGCCCTTGAATTGCGAAACTTGCCGGTCTACCTCCACACCATGGTGTGCGATTTGAATTCGATAGTTTCCGCCTTCAACGCCCAGAACAATGCCGTTAACCTCAAAGGAGTTTTGAGGAAAGTCTCCTCGAAAATTGGTCAGTCGCTGAACAATATCCTGCTTGCCAGTAATGGCCTGCACGCTCCAATAACGTCCAGCAGTGTCTTCAAAATTGTAGTTCGCTGAAAAACCATCGGTGGCCAAAACCCCGGCGTCGTAATACAACTCCGGATTTAGATTGGCAGGTACAAAGGTGTGACCGACATCCAGATTCTCTGAGTCCAGATATAGATTGAGTCGTTGACGCCCCAGTTTGAAGTGCCAGTTGTCGTTGGGTTTGAATTTCAAGAACGCCCAACGGTTGTCAAATTCGACACCTTCGTCTCGTCTCTGCTTGGGTGCAACAACATATTGAACCGTGGCGCTGATCTCATCTGACAGCTGTACATCCAGCTGTGCACCCAAAATCGAGTTGACTTTGAAGGTGCCGTCTTCATCAACGAAGCGCAGGTACTTGCGTTCGTTGTCGCCCTGCGTGTATTGAACAGTGCCGAACCCGCTGAGCGAATAGTCCACTGCCATGACTGGCCCGTGGGCGAGCGCAAGCCCCATCGCAAGCGCGGCGGCTTTCAGCAATTGGTGCAAAGTGAGGACAGGGTTCAAAAGCAGGCTCGGTACATATTATTTTTAGAGTGCGCCCATTATCAGGCGCTTGACGGTCTGAAAACAATCAAAGACCAAGGTGTTCCAGTCTCTTTGTCGACAAAAGGCGACACCAATATTTCGCAGGGTACATGTGCGCCGGCGTCTGTTTCATAGCGTGTTGTAATCGTTAGCTTCTCACGTTTTAGCAGGTAAACCAGCAATTTGCGGAAATCGCGCAAAGGCAAACGGTCTGCAATCAAGGGGTAAGGATTGCGGCCCAGCCATTTAGACACCGCCTGTCCAGTCACATTTTCAAAGGCCGAGTTCAGATAAATACACTGAAAGGTTGTGGCGTTGCTACCCAGGTCATTGGTCACCATGATCACTTCATTGATCTGCTCAATTGCAGATCCCACCATGAACAAGTCCCGATATATTGTCTTGCGCTGAGTGATGTCTCTCAGCAGAATGGTGAGCCCATCTTCCCGGGACAAAAACTTGAATCTCAGCCAGCGATCTGTTTTGGGGTTAAAAAACTCATAGTCTGTAGCCGTGCCTTCCCGTCGAAGTGTGGCCTGGCGTTTGCGAAGCTCTTGAGTGTCCAGTTCGGGTAGGACATCGGAAATTGCTGCCTGGTGAATGAAAGGATCCCGGCCCAGAATCAAATGCCGCGCTTTGGCGTCAATTGCCTCAATCTGCAGGGCTTCATCCAGTTCAAGCGTGCCATCGGTCAGGACGTTCAGCACCTGGTTGAGTTCGGCGCTTTTTCGGGACAATTCTTGAGCCAGATGTTTGGTATGAGTAATGTCTTCGACGGCACCGTACAAGCCGCTACTGCTTCCCAGCCCGTTACTGATTGGTTGAAAACTGAAGCGAAACCAGCGGTGACCGGAAAGCCCGTCGAAATCCACTTCGCATTCAACGCTGGTGGCCTGTCGATTGTTGATGCATTCGATCAGGGTGGATGCCATGTTTTTTCCGGTTAATCGGGTCAACAATTCCGTCAGTTCAAAAATACTGCCCAAGGGCAATTCACGGGCTTTACAGATCGCCTTAAATTGATCGCTGACTTTGAGTAAACCGCTGTCGACATGATAAAACCAGGTGCCAAGACCACCCAGTTTTTCGGTGATGCCCAACAGGGTTTGGTCAAACAGATTACGGTCAACCATGGTCGATTCATTCACCATTTTGGTGTACTGGAGTACCAGGGCTTTTCGGCTGTTTTCAATGCCTGTTGCAGGGCGCTCGATCACAAATCGCGTCCATATTGGCTTGCTGTCGGGTAGCCTGATTCTGGCAAATGCTTTCTTCTTCAGGCGCGTGCCCAGTACCGTTTCCATTTCCCGAATAAACTGGTCTCTGTCTTCTTCGTATATGAATTCGAGAACGGAGGGGTTGTCCTTTACCTTGTGAAGTTCAGTGTCATCGACCTGTCCCAGTTGTACCAGTTTGAAATTCAAATCCAGCACAAATTTTCCGCGGGTTGATTCGGCCAGAAAACTCAGGGTATTCGTTTTCAGGGTGTCCAAGGGGTTCGGGCGGCTTTGCACTGCTGTTCTTGGGAGTTGCGCCGAGGTGGCTACGTTTTGCAGCAGCCCCACTGCCAATGCTTCACCCGCTTCTTCCGGGGTTTTGTAGGTGCGTTCTTTCAGGGTAAGCAAGCGGCCATTGTGCAACTGGATTTGATATTGAAATACCTTGCCATCACCGAGTTCTCTGGCCAGTTCTACATCGTGCCGGTGCTCTCTCACAATCAGGCTGTTGAACCAGGCCCAACTCACCTTTGGGCTTTGGCTTAAGCAAAGCCAATCTTCCAGGTTGGGTGAGAGCGCAACAAAACTCTCGTCACCGTGTCGTCGCCAGCTTGCATAGGCCTGTTCATGGGCAGCAAAGTCGCTTCGGTGTCCACTTTGAAAAATTGGCGCTCTCGAATTAGTGTGCAGTGTTTGCTGCTGCCGGTTGCTTAGTGTGACCTCCACCAAAGCAGCCATTGATTTCGCCATTTTGATTTCAGCACTGCTCCAGTTTCGGGGGCTGGTGTCGATCAGACAGAACGAGCCCACTCTGGCACCTGTGGGCGTTTTGACGGGCACACCCAGATAGGCACGAATCCACGGTGATCCGGTGACCAAGGGGCTGTCTTTCACCCGGTCATCCTGAGTACAGTCCGGGATGACCATGGGCTCATCTTTCTTGATTGTGTGGGTACAAATGGAGATATCGCGCGGGGTTTCATCTGCGTGCAGGCTGTTAAAGCCGCGACGGGCCTTGAACCATTGCCGGTCCGAATCTACAAATGAAACAATGCAACTTGAGCAATTGAAAGCAGACACACCCAAATCAACCACTGCCTCAAACCCTTCTTCGGGTTGAGTATCCAGAATCGCAAGTTGATACAACTCGGCCAATCTTAAAGCCTCGGCCACCTCATTGGGCTTGGTCATCGATTCATGTGTGCAAAGTGTGGCGTTGCGAAGCAGGGCGTGGCGCCAATCTTGATTTATTTGTTGTAGATCAAGTGTATCAGCTAATCAAAGCGCTGAAATATGCTCAAGGAAGTCAATAGGGGGCTCCCCTTTTTGAATGCACCGGGCGGTACAAGGGGCAGGGTGGTGGCCGAGGACAGAATCGAACTGCCGACACAAGGATTTTCAATCCTCTGCTCTACCGACTGAGCTACTCGGCCACGCGTTTTCGGTGGTGTTCACTACCGAAGCCCGCAAGTTTATCCGAAACTTTGACGTTGCGCAAACAACAAATGCAAAATCGCTGTAGCATGTTCAATAATTCACAAAGCCAGTCGTTCATCGACCCTCAGTCATCATGAGCAATCTAACAAGCCTGCAGCCTCAGCAAACGCCAAGCTACGATGTGGCCATCATCGGTTGCGGTGTCGTGGGCTTGGTGGCTTCTCTGGTGTTGGCCAGTTCAGGTTTCAAAGTTCTGGTGGTCGGGGCTCGACCACCCCAGTTTCAGTCCAATCCCGATCAACGGTTTGACCCACGGGTGTTCGCCTTGTCGCATCGCAGCCAACGTGTGCTCGACCGGTTGAGGGTATGGGACAACATCCCAAGCGAGAAAGTGCAGCCTGTCACCGAAATGCAGGTCTGGGGCGATTCCAGCGGCGATTCACAAGGCCATTTGCGCTTCAATGCCAGCGATACTGGGGTTGATTACCTCACTTGGATCATCGAGCAAAGTTGCCTTTTCGATGTGTTGTTCTCCGCCATGCGTTATCAGCCGGGCATTGACTGGCTTGATGCCCGGGTAGAAGGGCTTTCCCGCGAAAAAGAGGGATGGGCGGTGGTAACCAACTTGAAAACTGTACGTGTGCCGCTGCTGATCGCGGCAGACGGCGCACAAAGTCAAACGCGCAAGCAGGCCGGGCTGGATTTTGCGTTGGATGACTACAGCGCCGAAGGGGTCGTCACTACCTTCGCAATTGAAAAGCCCCATCATGGCGCTGCACGCCAATGGTTCGCCGGCGAATCGGTTTTGGCGATGCTGCCTTTACCGGGCCCACATGTATCCATGGTGTGGTCGATGCCTTTGTCCCAGTCACAGGCCTTGTTGCAACGGAGCCCCCTGGACATGGTGAAGCAGGTACAGTCCCTCTCCGGTGGCGCGGTCCATGAGCTCTACGGCGATTTGGTGCCAGTGGGTAAAACTTATGCTTTTCCGCTCAAGCATGGTGTTGCGCCGGTTTGGTTCGACAACGGCGTTGTATTGATGGGTGATGCCGCTCACGTCATTCACCCCCTGGCGGGTCAAGGTCTGAACCTCGGGCTTGAGGATGCAGCCGAGTTGGCCAATTTGCTCACCTCACGTAAGCGCCTTCTGGCTGTACAGCGCCTGGGCCTTGCTGACGAGCAATTATGGCGCGCCTGGGAGCGTCGTCGCAAAGCGGCTTGCACGCCTGTGCATTTTCTTACTGATGGCCTGCACACCTTGTTTCGTCTCGACCTGCCAGGTGCTGCCTGGGTGCGCAACAAAGGCATGCACCTTGTCAACCAATTGCCCATGCTTAAACGTTGGTTGTCCCAACAAGCCATGCGCTAGCTGCAACTGAAAAGTCCTGGCGCAATGAACAAATTGCCTTCAAGCGTGTCCTAACTACAATTCATCATTTTTATCCAAGCAGGCCTATGAAATTCAATTTACCTTTGTCCCTTCGCAAGCGCAGCAGTGCTGTTGTTTTCTCTGTAGTTGCCTTGTCAGCGGGCGCGTGGGCCTTGTCCCAATCAGTTCAGCCTGTGCAGGCGGCGGCAAGCAAGTCGCAGGTTGAGCGCATTTCCGCAGCTGTGAATGAGTCTTTGGGGGCATCCGGTGTCAAGGTGGTATCGGTCAGCGACATCGAGTTTATCGATGGTTTGTTTGAGGTGGTGGTGAATCACAATGGCACCAAGAAAATCATATACACCAATGCCAGTGGCAGCCATCTTATCTTGGGCGAGCTTATGGAAAGCAAGTCCATGGCCAATTTGACCGAAGCCAGGCTGGACAAGCTCAATGCCATCAATTTCGAGAAAGATCTTCCATTGGGTTTGGCCTTGAAATCTGTTTACGGAACAGGTAGCCGGAAAATTGCCGTGTTTGAAGATCCCAACTGCGGCTATTGCAAACGTTTTCGCAAGGAAACCTTGAGCAAGTTACAAGACACCACTGTGTACACCTACGTGTATCCGGTCCTGGGCCGTGATTCTATCGACAAAGCGCAAAAAGTAATGTGCGCCAGTGACAAGTCCAAGATGTGGGATGACTGGATGCTGAAAGATCAATCTCCTACTGGAAACGGTAATTGCAATCCACCCATTGAAGAACTGGTCAGCTTGGGTCGGGGAATGGGCGTATCAGGTACGCCAACCGTATTTTTCCAGGATGGTACTCGTGTTAGTGGCGCCATCCCTTCTGCTGACCTGAATCGCCGCATTGCGGCGGCTTCAAGGGCCAAATAAATTACACGGCCCCCAGAGCTCAGCTTCCGCCTTCGGGCAGGGGAGTGCCTTTGGGCCAAATTAGCCACATTTTCAAGGGTTGACGGGTCAGGCCAGCGGCCGTGCCCGCTTCTTCTCCTGTTCCCCAAAAATAGTCAGCACGAATTCGCCCGCGAATGGCGCCTCCCGTATCTTGTGCCAAGGTGCCCTGTGCGATGGGTGCGTTGGTCACCGGGTTACTGGACTCGATCCAGATCGGGCTTCCATATGGTACTTTCTCACGATCAATCGCCAAGCTGAGTTGACCTGTCAAGGGTACACCCATGGCGCCTATCGGGCCCTCCTGTGGGCGCAGTACTTTGTTTTCCTTGAAAAACACCACGCTCGGGTTGGCATTCAGCAAATCATCCAGTTTGCCTGGGTTGGCTTTCGCCCAGTTTCTGATGCCTGGAATCGTGGCTTGTGCAGCAGTCAGTTCGCCTCGGTCTACCAGCACCTTTCCGATGGATTTGTAGGGGTGACCATTTTGTTCGGCGTAACTCAAGCGAATCACGCTGCCGTCGGGCAGCGTCACTCGGCCCGATCCTTGTACCTGCAACAGGAATGCATCCAGTTTGTCGTCTACCCAGACAATCGGTTTTTCCCGGTCTGGCCCCAGGCGCTCCCATTCCGCCCGGTCAAAGAAGGGAACCAGGGTGTTGCCTTGCAGGCGACCGCGCAGGCGTTTTCCCTTCAGCTCGGGATATTGCTCGTCCAGTTTGACCGTAATCAAATCGGCTGGCACACCGTACAGCGGCGCATTGTAGGCTCCCTGTGCCTTGCGCGAACCTTTCAGCATTGGCTCGAAATAACCTGTGAGTAAACCCTCTTTCCTGCCATCTTCCTGCTGGAATTGCCACACATCGAAATTCGCTTCCATCCATATTTGTGCCGGTAGCAAGGCATTCCCGCTCAAGTTCTGTCGAGCTTTGCGACAGGCTTCCAGCAAACCAGCGGGTGTGGCTTTGCGTTTTGCCAGTGCGTTGCCATTGACTGAACATTGCTCAGCAAAGGCCTCCAGAAAACGTCCGTGATCGGTAGTGCTCCAGCCAGGCAAGCTTGAGAAGTCTGCCTTTACAAACAAAGGTAAGGCTGGTTTTTCCTCTTTTTTCTCGGCTTGAGCCTGTTTTTCTCCTGCGGGGCATGAACATTCAGCCGATTTCGGGGTCGGAGCAGTAGCGCATCCAGATAGAATCAAGGCGGCCAGCACGGTGCTGGGCCACCAACAACGGAGTGGATTGGACATGTGGTTACTCATTGCGGAAATGGTGTTGGCTTTGGGCCTGATCGTGTTCATCATGTGGTGGACGCTTAGAGCCAGGGTAGATCATCCAGTCGAAAAATCCGATGATGAATCATCCAAACCCGGCAAATCAGCAGACGGGGATTAGTGCAGTACCCTGGGCATGGACAGCAAAAACTCGGGCACTGGTACATCAAATTGTTCACCACCTTCGCCCACAAAGGTGTATTTGCCTTTCATGGTACCCACCGGGGTGGGTAGCGGGCAGCCGCTGGTGTACTCAAACCGTTCGCCAGGTCGCAGGGTGGGTTGTTCACCCACAACGCCATCTCCTTTCACCTCCTGAACAATGTTGTGGGCGTCGGTGATTATCCAGTGGCGACTGAGCAACTGCGCGGTTTGTTCGCCCACATTCTCAATTTCGATGGTGTAAGCGAACACATAAGGGCCTTTGTCCTTGTCGCTCTGCTCTTCCAGAAACTGGGTGCTGACTCGAACTTCAAACTGATAAGGTGACGGGCTGCTCATGCGGTGTGGCTTGTGAATGTTGCTCTGGATTTCAAGTATGACTTCAAACCCCTGATTTCACAAATCCGAAGCCGCTTTCTAGGTCATTTGCCGAGGGTAACTTCGTTTAAACTCTTGCTTTGATTGTCGAATTCTTCAACGAAGGCTAACCATGAACCCGTTTGTAATCGCTCCCAGTATCCTTTCTGCTGACTTTGCCCGATTGGGTGAAGAGGTGAAAAATGTGATTGCAGCGGGCGCAGACTGGGTGCACTTCGATGTGATGGACAATCATTACGTGCCTAATCTAACCATTGGTCCTTTGGTTTGCGAGGCTCTGCGCCCACACACCTCGGCCATGATTGACGTGCATCTGATGGTTCGCCCGGTCGATCGAATCATTCCCGACTTTGCAAAGGCCGGCGCAAACCTGATCAGCGTTCACCCCGAGGGTACTGATCATCTGGATCGCACTTTGGGCCTGATCCGTGATTGCGGTTGCCAGGCGGGCATTGTGCTGAATCCGGCCACTCCGGTCTCTTGGGTCGATCACGTCATGGATAAGCTGGATCTGATTCTGGTGATGTCGGTGAACCCCGGATTTGGCGGCCAAAGTTTCATCCCGCAGGCCTTGGTCAAGTTGGCTGATCTGCGAAAGCGTATCGACACGCATGTGGCCAATGGTGGACAGAATATTCGTCTTGAAGTGGATGGTGGCGTAAAGCCTGAGAATATCGCGCAGATTGCGCGCGCAGGTGCGGACACTTTCGTGGCCGGCTCGGCCATTTTCGGCAAGCCCGACTACAAGGCCGTCATCGATCAAATGCGCGCCGAGCTTGCCACTACGAGATAAACCGACATGACCAAGCAAGCAGTATTGTTCGACCTGGACGGAACACTTTTGCACACAGTACCCGATCTGGCCGCTGCGGTGAATGCCATGCTGGTCGACTTGGGAAAACCCGTGTTACCCGAAGAAACAGTGGCGGTCTATGTTGGCAAGGGCGCTGAAAACCTGGTCAATCGAAGCCTGACCGGCAGCATGACCGAAAAGGCGTCTCCCGAGTTGTACGCACAGGCCATGGCCAACTGGCAAAACCACTACACCCACATCAACGGCAATCATTCGGTGTTTTATCCCGGTGTCAAAGAGGGGTTGGCACTGTTGAAGAATGCGGGAATCAAGCTCGCGGTGGTCACCAACAAGCCTGAGCGTTTCACCCAACCTTTGCTTGAGCGCACGGGTATTGCCGATTATTTTGAAGTGATGGTGGGCGGCGATACCTGCCCGGTCAAGAAGCCAGATCCCATGCCGGTAATCCACGCTTGCAAGCTGCTTGGCGTCGAGCCTTCGCAGGCATTGATGATCGGTGACTCCGTGAACGATGCGCTGGCTGCCCGTGCCGCAGGCGTAGAGTGTTGGCTGTTGCCCTATGGTTACAACGAGGGGCGATCTGTTCACGAAACACCATGCGATGGAATTGTGAACACAATCGAAGAAGCTGCACAACGCCTGCTGGGCACACGGGTACCACAATGATTTCTCAAAACGAATTCGATCAATTTGCTGCGCAAGGTTATAACCGCATTCCCTTGATTGCGCGTTGCTACGCCGATCTCGACACACCATTGTCGGTGTATTTCAAACTGGCCAATCAGCCCAACACCTTTTTGCTTGAGTCTGTAGTGGGTGGCGAACGGTCTGGCCGTTATTCGTTTGTGGGTCTGCCCTCCAGCATTACTGTCAAGGTGGTTGAGCATTCTGTGTTGGTGCAACGGCAGCATTCTGATGGCACACTGGAAACGCTCGAAACATTCAACGGCGATCCGCTGCAATTCATCGAGCAATATCACGCACGTTTCAAGGTTCCACCAGTCAACGGCAGCCCACGCTTTTTTGGTGGCTTGGCCGGGTATTTTGGCTACGACACTGTGCGCTACATGGAGCCTCGGCTGGAGGCCAGTCGCAAGGCAGATGATCTTGGCATTCCCGACATTCTTCTCATGTTTACCGATCGCATGGCGGTGGTGGACAACATCCAGGGCACCATTCAGCTCATTGTGTTTGTCGATCCCGCGCAAACCAATGCGTATGAAAACGGTGTTGCTGAGGTCAAGCGGCTGATGGCGCAACTTCGTGAGCCGATTGCCATTCCAGTGTCTGGCAGCAGCGAAAGCACCCCGATCGAGCGCAGCATGAGCAAGGAATATTTCTTTGACATGGTTGCCAGGTCCAAGGAATACATCGCGGCGGGCGATGTGATGCAGGTGGTTTTGGGGCAACGGCTTAGCAAGCGTTTCACCCAGGACGCACTGATGTTGTATCGCGCTTTGCGCTCCCTGAATCCATCACCTTATTTGTTCTACTACAACTTCGGCAGTTTTCAGGTGGTGGGCTCATCGCCTGAAATCCTGGTTCGGCAGGATCAGGTGGAGGGCAAATCACCGCTGGTCACCTTGCGCCCAATCGCCGGGACGCGCCCTCGTGGCAAAACTCCGCTTGAAGATCAGGCCTTGGCTGAAGAACTGCTGGCCGATCCCAAGGAAATTGCTGAGCATGTCATGTTGATCGACCTCGCCCGCAATGATGTGGGGCGCATTGCTCAGGTGGGCTCAGTAAAGGTCACCGAGAAAATGATCATAGAGCGCTATTCCCATGTCATGCACATAGTCAGCAATGTGCAGGGTGATTTGAAGCCAGGCATGGGCGCGATGGATGTCTTGCGCGCGACCTTTCCGGCGGGCACGCTTTCTGGTGCGCCCAAGGTTCGGGCCATGGAAATCATCGACGAACTCGAGCCCACCAAACGCGGTGTATATGGCGGGGCATGTGGTTACCTTAGTTTCACAGGGACTATGGACGTGGCAATTGCAATTCGCACAGGCGTTGTGAAAGACCAAACCCTGTATGTTCAGGCCGGTGCCGGTGTAGTTGCCGATTCGGTTGCTGAAAGTGAATGGCTTGAAACTGAAAACAAAGCACGCGCGGTGATGCGTGCCGCTGAGTTGGTTCAGGCTGGGCTGGATGGCGAGTTGTCGTGATAGTTCCAGCCCGCAAGGAGCCGTGGCAGGCGCATGTGTTAACATTTTAATCGAACACGCGCTTCTTTCTCCCCCTCTATTTGAAATGCAGGTCCACCATGCTGTTGATGATCGACAACTACGACAGTTTCACCTTCAATCTCGTGCAGTATTTCGGCGAGTTGGGGCAACAGGTTCATGTTGTTCGCAACGATGCGATCACCGTCGATGAGGCGCTCGCTTTAAGGCCAAGCGCAGTGTGTGTATCTCCCGGACCATGCTCGCCTGCGCAGGCTGGCGTGTCCATCGAAATGATTCAGCGCATGGCCGGTGTGGTGCCGATTCTCGGGGTATGCCTCGGGCATCAGGCCATTGGCGAAGCATTTGGTGGCAAAGTGGTGCGTGCAAAAAGCATCATGCACGGTAAAACTTCCCCGGTTCACCATACCAATGTGGGTGTGTTTGAAGGATTGCCCAATCCGCTGACATGCATTCGTTATCATTCCTTGGCCATTGAGCGTGAGAGTTTGCCCGATTGTCTGGAGGTGACTGCAGAAACTGCGGATGGAGAAATTATGGGTGTACGCCACAAAACACTGGATGTTGAAGGGGTTCAGTTTCACCCCGAGTCGATCTTGAGTGACCGGGGTCATGACCTCCTGAAGAATTTTTTAAAGCGCGTTAAATCACCTGTGGCTGCTTAATCCCACACGCACCTAACATATCCAACTTTTTTGTTCACACACGTCATGTCCCAACCTTTTAATTACTCTGCAACACTGAACCAGCTGCTCGCAGGTCAAGACTTGTCGCACGATTTAACACGTCAAGCCTTTCAAGCGCTGCTAAGTGGTGGTCTAACCACCGCGCAAATTGCCGGCTTGCTGGTGGGTTTGAGGGTCAAAGGTGAAACAGCCGAAGAGGTGGCTGCAGCTGCGCAGGTGATGCGGGATCTGGTAACCCCAGTTGAATTACCCTCAGGCACCGAGGTGGTTGACTTGTGCGGCACGGGCGGGGACGGTGCGCAAACATTCAATATTTCTACAGCTTGCATGTTTGTGTTGGCGGCGGCCGGTGCAAAAGTTGGCAAGCACGGTGGTCGCAGTGTGTCATCCAATTCTGGCAGCGCCGATGTGCTTGAATTGCTGGGTGCCAACATCAACCTTAAACCAGAGCAGGTTGCGCAGTCGATTGATCGGGTTGGCATTGGTTTCATGTTTGCCCCAAATCACCACAGTGCCATGCGTTTTGCTGGCCCGGTCCGAAAAGAACTGGGTGTGCGTACTGTGTTCAATATTCTGGGTCCATTGACTAATCCAGCCAATGCCAAACGTCAGGTCATGGGTGTATATAGCGCCAACTTGCTTGAATTGCAGGCCGAGGTGCTTCGGCGTTTAGGGTCTGTTCAGGCGCTCATTGTTCATGGCGAGAACGGCATGGACGAACTGTGTATTGAATGCGACTCACAAATTGCAGAGCTGCGTGACGGTGAAATCAGAAACTACTCCATCAAGCCAGAAGATTTCGGTCTGACCAGGGCCTCACACAGCAGCTTGCACGCAGGTTCCGTGCAGGAGTCACGCGACAAAATTTTCCATGCTTTGAATGGCAAGGGCGGTGTAATCGGGGACATCGTATTGCTTAATAGTGCTGCTGGTCTGTATACCGCTGGAATCGTGGATAGCCTGAAAGGGGGGGTTGAAGTCGCCCGCGCGACGATATCCAGTGGCGCGGCAATTCGCAAACTCAATGAATTCGTCGATTTCACCAAGTCGATTGAGCAATAAAACAAGGCAGCATCATGAGCGATATTCTTGACAAAATCCTCGCCACCAAACGCGACGAAATTTCGCAGGGCAAAAAGGTGTTGTCTGAAGTGCAATGGTTGGCAAAAGCCGCCAGGTTGGCACCAACGCGGGGTTTCACCAATGCCATGAAAACTGCGGTGGCCAAAGGTTTGCCTGCAGTTATTGCAGAGGTAAAACGTGCCAGCCCCAGCAAAGGTATTTTGCGCGAACCTTTCGATCCCGTGGAAATTGCAAAAAGCTATGCTGAGCACGGAGCGACCTGTCTGTCAGTTCTCACTGACATTCAATACTTCAAAGGCGCGCCTCAGTACCTCGACTTGGCTCGTGAAGCGAGTGGTTTGCCGTGTATCCGTAAGGATTTCATCATCGACACTTATCAGGTTGTGCAGGCTCGGGGTTTGGGGGCTGACGCTATCTTGTTGATTGTTTCTGCCTTGCAGTTGCCTCAACTGCTGGAACTCGAGCAATGTGCCAACGAACTGGGTATGGATGTGCTGGTGGAAGTGCACGATGCACAAGAAATGGACATCGCTTTGCAGTTGAAAACCCCTTTAATTGGAGTGAACAACCGCAATTTGCGAACATTTGAAACGTCATTGAAAACCACGCTGGATCTGAAAGACCGAGTAGGGCCCGAACATTTATTGGTTACCGAAAGCGGTATTGCAACCCGTGACGACGTCGCACTCATGCGAGCCAACGACATTCACGCATTTTTGGTTGGTGAGGCGTTCATGAGAGCACCCTCACCGGGTCGGGCACTGGCCGATCTTTTTTACTGAAGCCACGGCGCCGGAACAGTGCTGCCATCAATCTGTTCCAGTTTCTTGATCGTCCACTCATTGGATACGGGCTTGCCTGCCAGCAAGCTAAACTCCAGCAATCGCTCAGCGCGAAATCCAATGGCCCGAAGCGCAACGCCAGGCTGGCTCGCTGCCAACATCCGCTTGTAGTGCGTTTCAGTCAGTTTCTTTTCGCCTAGAGACACCAGCAAATCGCCTGCTGAAATTCCGCTCGCATGCGCCGGGCCGCCGTTGATTACCTGCTTTACCAGCATGCCTTCAGGTTTGAATTGACCGTGTAATCCGAGGTAAATCTGCTCATCATTCGGGGTTTGGCTTAGTGTAAAACCATAAGCCTTCAGCGCATCATTCAATGGCAACTCTGCCGTGCTCTGGGTCCACTCTGAAATCTCCTGCCCAAGGTCGACTCCAGTGGCTTCGAGCACCAAACCGGGAAATTCCTCTTCCTGCAACCCTTCCCGCCCAGATCCCTTTTTTTGCCACATCAATCGCATCACATCGTCCAGGTTTTTTTGTCCGCTGGTTCGCTGTCGAAGTACGGAATCAATACACAAAGCCACCAGTGAGCCTTTGGTGTAATAGCTCACAATCGCGTTGGGTGCGTTTTCGTCTTGTCGGTAGTATTTGGTCCATGCATCGAAGGAACTGTCAGCCACACTTTGATTCAAGCGCCCAGGCCCTTTCATCACCTGAGCAACGTTTCTGCCCACGCTTTTCAGATAAGCCTCTTCAGTCAATTTGCCAGCGCGTGCCAGCATAACGTCGTCGTAATAAGAGGTGAAGCCCTCGAAGATCCAAAGCAGTCGAGTGTAGTTTTCCCGGGTCAAGTCGTAAGGAACAAATGCGGCTGGCTTCATCCGCTTTACGTTCCAAGAATGAAAGTACTCATGGCTGCAAAGCCCCAGAAAGCCTTCATACCCTTTGGGCGCTTTTTCAACGCCGCGTTGTGGCAACTCTCCCGCGTTAAAAAGCAAGGCGGTGCTGTTTCTGTGTTCCAGTCCACCGTAGCCGTTGTCGGTCGCATGCAGCATAAACACATAGCGTTCAAAGGGCGCTCGCCTGGTTTTTGGCTCGAACAGGGCAATTTGCGCTTCGCACACCGGTTTCAGGTCGTTACAAATGCGTAGTAAGTCAAGGTCTGTATCGGCGCCATACACGGCGAATACATGTTCCACGCCGAGGGCAGAGAAACTTTCAACCTGCAATTCACCCATTTCCACCGGGTGATCGATCAAACTATCGAAATCGGTCGCCTTGAACTTGACGGAGCTTCCTGCCCGCAGCACCGGGCAACCGTGGCGGTCTTTCAATGTACCTGGCTGACTGGGCATTCCACAGGCAACCAGCCAATCCTGCAAATCCTCCCCCGGTCTCGAAATTGTCAGTTCAACCGGCTCTCGGTCGAATCCCCTCGGGCATAAAAACAGGCTGGTGCCGTTGAAAAAACCATGGGTATCATCCAGGTGTGCACCGCGGACTGACAAGTCCCACGCGTACACTCGCCATTCGCATTGAACTAACAGTGACTGGGAAGTCGGCACAAGTTGCGCGGCATCCACGTGAACACGCCAAGTGTCCTTTCTTTCCCGCGTGCATGCAGTTTCAACCGATCCAGCCTGCGCACGCACGTACAGCACGTTCCGTGAAAATTCCCGAATCAGATAGCTGCCTGGAATCCAGGTAGGCAAGCTCAGGTCAATCCAGCGCTTTTCACCCGCGCCCTGCAGTTGCTCCATTGCAATCTCAAATTGCAACTGAACGTCAAAGTAGTGGCCCTTTGGGTCTGCCACCGTAACCTGGTAATGCAACATGGTCGCTATGAATCTATTAAATTTTAATCAACACTCGACCGGTGTTAGTGCCTGCCATAATTTGAGCCGCCGCTTCAATCGCACCCTCCAGAGGGAGTGTTCGAGTCAGGTCATTCAGTTTGTTCAAATCAAGGTCTGAAGCCAGTCTGCGCCATGCCTCTTCACGCACCGCGAGCGGCGCCATCACCGAATCAATCCCTTTCAAGGCAACACCTCGTAAAATGAATGGTGCCACTGAAGAGGGAAAATCCATGCCTTGAGCCAAGCCGCAAGCGGTCACAGTGCCGCCGTACTTTGTCTGTGCACAGGCATTGGCCAGTGTGTGCGAACCCACACAGTCCACTACACCAGCCCAACGTTCACGTTGCAAGGGTTTCCCGGGTTCACTCAACAACTTGCGGTCCAATACCTCACTGGCGCCCAGGCCTTTCAAAAACTCGGTTTGCTCAGGTTTCCCACTCGTGGCAACCACGGTGTATCCGAGTTTGCGCAACAGCACAATCGCAATACTGCCCACGCCACCGGTTGCACCTGTCACCAAAATCTCACCACTCTCCGGTTTCACGCCGCTTTTCTCAAGGCCCAACACACACAGCATGGCGGTGTAACCTGCCGTGCCAATCGCCATGGCCTGAGCCGCACTCAGGCCCTCGGGGCGTTTGATCAGCCAGTCACCTTTCAATCTGGCTTTTTCTGCCAGGCAGCCCCAATGCGTTTCACCCACACCGAATCCATTCAGAATCACTTCATCTCCGGGTTTGAATCCAGGGTGGGCGCTTTCCAGCACAGTACCCGCACCATCAATACCCGCCACCATGGGCCACTGGCGTACTACGGGTGACTTGTTACAAATGGCCAGACCGTCTTTGTAATTGAGAGTAGAGTGGGAAATCTGAACCAGCACATCGCCAGATCCAGGCAATTGAGTCTCGTCCAGCTCTTGAACACTGGCCTTGAATTCGCCTTGATCGTTTTTCTGAAGAAATACCGCCTTGAACATACTTTTCCATCCTTGCTTCTGATTAGTCTTGTTTCAAGACTACACCATTAGGCAAAGCAGGCGGTTACCAACAATCCTAGAATTGCACCGAATGTCAGATGGCTCCTCAGCCGCAGGTAGGCATCAAAGGCCTTCATCGGCTTTAAAAAGCGTTGGTCCACCAGCCAGACTAAGCCCAATACCAATGCAAGAATCCACAGGGTGTGCTGGGGTGGTGAAAATGCACCGACCAACCAGGCCAGCAGCGAGGGCGTCACACCCCAGATAAAACTCCGAGTTTCAAATTCTGCTTGGTCCAACCCCGCCAGGTAAGTGGCTTGCTCCTGGCTACTGAGTGAAATCGCCAATCCCCAATGCACAGCACCCAAAAAAGAAATAATGCACAGGGCATAGATCAGGTTGTAATAAGCGAGCTGCTCAGCAGTTTCGGTGCCGGTGTATATCCCGGTGAGGGCTGCCAAACCCAAAAAAGGAATTAATCCAGCGTAACCAAGAATATTCATCCAGTGTGTTTTCAATGCCTGTGCCATCTGTTATTCCACCAAAATGCCGCCATGTATCGCCTCCTCGAGACTGCCCGCCATCAAAGTGGCCTCTCTGTAAAAGCGCGAAAAGCTCTGTTGAAAGCGGAGCGGGTTTGGGAGCAGCTTTTCCTCGGGTACCCATCGAACCGGAAAACACCGTCCGATCATCAGGTAACCTGAATTCAATGTTTCTCTTAATTCAAACTCGGCGCCGGTTTTCATGAAGCCGGCCAGCATGCTTGTGCAGTGTCCAATGTCGTCGGCGTTCACAACCCAGATCTGGTCGCAGCCAGTTTCCATGGCGTTCAACACGAAATCCCATCGCTGCTTATTCCACGGGTGAGCTTTGTGAAACGCACAGTCAATCAGCCCCACGCGCAATTCACCGCTTTGTGTTAAATCAAAACAGGCTTTCAGATCCCAGGGGTGAACCAAATTGATCTTCCTGAAGTTGCTCATCAGTGCACTGCACGAGTCAACACCAGCCTGTTGGCGAAGATCCACCGTCTTGCGCTTCAGCGTGTCGCTCAATAGCTCAACATCAAAGGATTGGCTAGTCGGCTCAGCGACTCCAACGGGTGGCGCATTTCTCTCGCGCCCCACATCGCGTTTGCTGCGAGCGATCGATTCAAGGTCTTCATAGTCGGTGTCGATCGCCGTACCGCTACAATCCCACTTCGGAGCGTATTTTTTCACATTGTCCGAGTTAAACACGTATGGTTTGTGGCTGAACGTACCTGCCACCCACTGCCAACTCAAATGGTTGGAGGCGAGGTCTCCATCCAATAAATGGGCATACATCCAGTCAGCGCCCACTTTCCAGTGCACCTTGCGCATATGTACTACATACGAGGCAATCCACATCCGCACATGGTTGTGCAAATAGCCGGTCTCGTATAGCAACGCCACCCCGGCATCAATTGCTTCAATTCCGGTTCGGCCTTCCCGGATATCGTCCGGCAATTGATGGTTGTACCTGCCGGGCCAGACGGGGCGGCGAACATCGTTCAGAATTCCACTCCCCAGTTCAGCATGTGCATGCTTGAAAAATTCGCGCCAAGCGAACTCGAATATCAGTTTGTCCTCAAAACTCAGGCGGTATTTTTCCATCAAGACCTGCGTGGCCTCTCGAACACTCAGATATCCATGGGTAATCCAAGGGGATAAGCCCGTCACTGCCCCATCGAGAAAGTTTCGGGAGCGGCTATAAAGTATCGGGTCTACTTTTGCCAATACATCCAATGCGGCTCTGCGACTCGATTCAAATTTGTTGGGTGTGCGGTACTGCATGGTGGGCCTACTTTCAATCGAATGGGGTTTACTTCACAAGAGGGCGTATATTCCGGAAGCCGCCATCGACGTTCAATACAGCGCCGGTCATCCGGCTGGCACCATCGCTCAACAGCCAATGCATTGCTTGTGCCACTTCGGCTGGTGTGTTGATGCCCTGCAGAGGATATTGCTTTGCACTTGCCGCCCGCATCATGTCGCTTTTCAGGAACGCCGAAGCAATCGGGGAGTCGGTCAAACCTGGTGCGACCACATTAACCCGAATGTTGTCAGCCGAATGTGTGGCTGCAGCTGACCTGGCTAAGCCTTCAACGCCGGCCTTCGCTGCTGCAATCGCCTCGTGATTGGGTACGCCAATTCCGGTTGCGCAAGTTGACACAAGCACCGCCGAGCCACCCTGGCCCTGTGCCTTCGCCTGTTTCAAAAACGCCCTCAAGCCGTACATGGCCGAAAGCAGGTTGACCTGCATGACGCTGTCAAGTTGAGCGTCGCTGGTTTTGACAAGCGGGGCCACCAAAATGGAACCCACGCAATGTGCGTAGCCATCAACATGCCGGCCTTCTGCAACCACAGCCTGAAAAGCCGCGTCCACTGAACCGGAGTCACAAGCTTGAACCTCTACGATATGAACATTCGACAAGTGGCCATACAGAGCCTCAAGTACCGCAGTGTCTCGTCCCGCGGCAACTACCTCCTGGCCGGAGTCCACGCACGACCGAATCAATTCTTGGGCAATCGCACTATTGGCGCCCATTACAAATACGCACTTTGTCATTCTTTACTACCTGTTTTGTCCAAAGTGCCCCTATTTTGTCCTAGACAGAAAATAAAGTCACGTCTTCCTTCAAAACTCTTTTCAGTCGCCGATTCCTCGAATTTGAGCGGTTAGACTTTCCCCATTCCAATCAAATAAGCTGGAGACTAAACATGACCTATGAAACCATTCTTGTAGAAACCATTGGCAAAGTCGGCTTGGTGCGCTTGAATCGCCCCCAGGTTCTGAATGCGCTGAACGACCAGTTAATGACAGAGTTGGGCCAGGCTTTGATGGACTTTGATTCCGATGAGAACATCGGAGCCATGGTCATCACTGGCAATGAGAAGGCCTTTGCAGCCGGGGCCGACATTGGAGCCATGGCTACATTCACTTATATGGACGTGTACAAAAGCGAATACATCACTCGCAACTGGGAAACCATCCGCAATATTCGCAAGCCAGTGATAGCCGCTGTCCGCGGTTTTGCTCTGGGCGGTGGTTGTGAGCTGGCCATGATGACCGATTTCATTATTTGTGCTGACACTGCCAAATTTGGTCAGCCTGAAATCAAGCTCGGTATCATTCCAGGCGCCGGCGGCACCCAGCGCTTGCCCCGCGCTATCAGCAAAGCCAAGGCCATGGACCTTTGCTTGACCGGCCGTCTCATGGATGCGGCCGAGGCCGAGCGTGCCGGCCTTGTTTCTCGGGTCGTTCCTGCGGACAAGTGCCTCGATGAGGCGATTGAGGCGGCCACGGTGATTGCTGCTTATTCAAATCCCTCTGTCATGATGGCCAAAGAAAGCATTAATCGTGCGTTCGAAGGGTCGTTGTCCGAAGGAATGCTTTTTGAGCGCCGCATGTTCCACAGTTTGTTTGCCACTGAAGATCAAAAAGAGGGCATGGCAGCCTTCGTTGAGAAGCGGAAGCCCGATTTCAAGAACAAATAAGACCGAATTTTTCAGATTAATTTGAATTAAATTGGAATTAAATGGGTTCAAAGCTCCTTTTAAAGGGCTTGAGCGTCAAAAAAATGAAATATTTTCAGGGCTCCTTCGGGAGCCTGTTTTTTGTGCAACTCAGAAAAAAATCCTTGTGCGTCAGGGGCTTGTTTTCGTCGTCTTGTGGGGTGGTTGGAACACACTTTTGCTGTGTTGCAGAAAAATACAAATTTCTTCGCAAAAGTGTTTGACAGGTTGAAAGATGATGTGCATAATCTCGTTTCTCTGCTGCA